>Ga0183101_1000300_pt1 | contig 86628 bp, 107 predicted proteins | sample Biomet3_FD_127790 | JGI IMG/M metagenome (GOLD analysis project Ga0183101, IMG submission 127790) | Microbial communities from bioreactor (seeded with sewage sludge) at LBNL, California, USA - Biofuel metagenome 3 | ecosystem: Engineered > Bioreactor > Anaerobic > Unclassified ... | reverse complement strand
CGCCCATTAAAGCGGCACGCGAGCTGGGTTCAGAACGTCGTGAGACAGTTCGGTCCCTATCCGTCGCGGGCGTAGGAAATTTGAGAGGAGCTGTCCTTAGTACGAGAGGACCGGGATGGACTGACCTCTGGTGCACCAGTTGTTCCGCCAGGAGCACAGCTGGGTAGCTATGTCAGGACGGGATAAACGCTGAAAGCATCTAAGCGTGAAGCCCACCTCAAGATAAGATTTCCCATAGCGTAAGCTAGTAAGACCCCTTGAAGAACACAAGGTTGATAGGTTAGAGGTGTAAGCATGGCAACATGTTCAGCTGACTAATACTAATAGGTCGAGGGCTTGACCAAATATATTCACTGTGCAATTTTCAGAGAACAAATATCTGAATTACATTTATTGGGTGATAGAGTTGATATAAAAATATTACCTAGTGTTGATTAAAAAAGTTTCTAAAAAGTATTGACAAACTAGCAAAGATACACTATAATATATAAATGTAATGATTGTTAGAAATCTGGTGATAATGACGTAAAGGTAACACCCGTTTCCATTCCGAACACGAAGGTTAAGCTTTACAGTGCCGATGGTACTGCACGGGAGACTGTGTGGAAGAGTAGGTCGTCGCCAGGTAATATGGATCTTTAGCTCAGTTGGTTAGAGCAACCGGCTCATAACCGGTAGGTCCGGGGTTCGAGTCCCTGAAGGTCCACCATAAAAAGATAAGAAGTAACAATATGTTACTTCTTATCTTTTTTTATATTTGGGTTATTAGATATTTCAGTTTGAAATTGATTAGTTTTCCCCATAATATAAGCTAGCTTAATTATTGACTGTTCTTCTGTAGACATTTCTCTATTAAACATTTTTTCGAACTGATTAATCAACTTATTAGTATCAAGTTTTTTCTTTTCAGTATGATGTCTATTCAAACTTATATACTTATCAGGATTATATATAGTAGGTCTTATGTTTTCATTATAAATTCTTTTAAAAACTTCTGATGTATAATATGCATCATTAAAAGCATTATGGAATTGTCTGTTAAGAGGAATATTTAAGAGTTCTACTGCTCTATGTAATCCAATATTAGTTCCTTTTGTACAATTAAAGTATTTAGATGCATGAAGCTGAAGGTTAATATATTCTTTTGGAACTAGGAATGGGTCTAATTCATGATATTTTATATTTCTAAATAATTCCCTCATATCTGTCATTCCCCATACACATAATATACTTCTACCATCTTTAACAAATTGGATAAACTCTTTATAGATTTCCTTAAAAGATTTTGCAGTATTTAATAAATCAATTGTAATATTGGTCATTTCTTTAATGAATGGATGAATGTCAGTATATATTTCAGGTTTTATTAGTCTATCTAGAGAGGTGGTTACCTCAAGTCTCTCATTAAGCTTTACAGCACCAATTTGAATTATCTCAAAAGGACATCGTGGAGCCATTACGTTTTTATTTTCTCTTCCAGATTTGTAATTTTGATTAAACTCCAAATCAAATATTATGTAGTCCATTTTATCTCCTTCTAAATGTAATTGATAATAGTATACCACTGACTATAATAAAAAAATGCGTTTATTAAATAAGTTGTGTGATAATACTAATGAATTTTTATAAATATGTAAATACTATCAACATAACAATAACTGTTTGAAAGAAGGGATAACAATGGAAAATAAGAAATTTTATGATTTAGGTCTTAAGGAAAGCATACTTAAGGCAATAGATGATATGGGTTTTGAGGAACCCTCAAAAATTCAAGCTGAGGTAATACCAGTTCTTTTAGCAGGTCATGATGTAATAGGGCAAGCACAAACTGGTACAGGTAAAACTCTTGCTTTTGGAGCACCAATTTTAAGTAGCTTGGTAAGAGCGGAAGGAAAAATAAATAGTATAATACTGGCGCCTACGAGAGAGTTAGCTATTCAAGTAAATGACGAATTAAATCGCATAGCTAAACATACAAATGTAAGATTACTGCCTGTTTTTGGTGGTCAGCCAATCGACAGGCAAATTCAAGCATTAAGAAGAGGAATAGATGTGGTTGTAGGTACTCCTGGTAGGGTTATGGATCTTATGAGGAGAAAGGTGATTGATTTAAGCAATGTTAATTTCCTTGTGCTTGACGAAGCTGATGAAATGCTTAATATGGGATTCATTGACGACATAGAAGAAATAATTAGTAACTGCAACAAAGAGAGACAGACAATGTTATTCTCAGCCACTATGCCTAACGAGATTAAAAAATTAGCTAAAAGATATATGAAAGAGGATACAAAACATATATCAATTGTAAAAAATGAAATGACAGTATCTACAGTACATCAGTACTATTATGAAATTAAACAAAAGGATAGATTTGAATCTCTATGCAGAATACTGGATGCTGAAGAACCTACTACAGCAATAATTTTTGGTAAAACAAAAAGAGGCGTAGATGAATTAGTAGAATCCATGCAGGCTAGAGGTTATAATGTAGAAGGTATGCATGGAGATATGAATCAAAATCAGAGACTAAATACTTTAAGAAAGTTCAAGGAAGGAAATTTGGATTTTTTGGTAGCTACTGATGTTGCTGCGAGAGGTATAGATGTTGAAAATGTAACTCACGTAATCAATTATGATCTTCCACAGGATACAGAATCTTACGTTCATAGAATCGGTAGAACAGGAAGGGCAATGCGAGAAGGTATGGCATACACTCTTGTTACTGCTAGAGAGTATATGACTCTTAAGCATATTGAAAAGGCTACAAAGAGTAAAATAAAAAGAAAAGAAATTCCAACTATTGACGAGATATTTTTATCAAAATATAAAAGTATACTTACCAATGTGAAGGAAACACTTGACAAGGATGATTATAAGAAGTTTGTTCCACTGGCTGCAGAGCTTGATGAGGAATTTAATCTTGTTGATGTTGCAGCAGCTTTATTGAGTATGGTTTATAGTAAGGAAATAAGCTTCGATTATACTGAAAACTCTATAGCTTCAAAGTCTAATATTACAAGATTATTTCTAACTGTAGGCCGCATGGATAAACTTAGCCCAAAAGAATTAGTTCAGTTTTTTCATGATACTGCTAATGTTAGAAAAGAAGATATAGGAGATATTGATATTCTTGAAAAATTCTCATTTGTAAATGTAAATGAGGGTGCAGTTGATTCCATAATGAAGTATTGTAGTGGTAAAACTATAGGTGGAAGAAAAATGAGAATCGAGGTATCTAATAAAAGATAATTTTAAAAAGAGTTTTAGGTTTATTAACCTGAAACTCTTTTATTTATGTGATAAAAACTTCATTGTTTAAAATTTATTTACTACTCTCTCAGCAATTTTTAAGCAAATCTTAAAGTTATATTCAGATTTACTATTTATAATTATAATTGTTGAAACAAGATTGAGATATGGAGGACATAAAATTGATTAATATTACAACGGTAGTAAAGTTATCAGGAATTGTTTTGGCAGCAATTGCTATTAGTATCTTATTTTTTAATAGAAGGACTAGTAATCAAAAACCTGTTATAAAGGAATTCTTTATACTTGGCACTATTATACAGTTAAAAGTATATGGAAAAATGGCAGAAAAGGCTATAGATGAAGCAGTAAATAAACTTAATGATATAGATGACAAAATGTCAGTATTTAAGGATTATAGCGAGGCTTCAAGGATAAATGAAAATGCAGGTAAGTTACCCCAAAAGGTTAGTAATGATACTTATTTTGTAGTAAAGAAAGCAGTAGAATACAGTGAATTATCAAAGGGAACCTTCGATCCAACAATTAGACCAATAGTAGATTTATGGGGGATTGGAACAGATAAAGCTAAAATTCCAGATGAAAATCAAATTATTAATAAGCTTAAACTTGTTAACTATAGGGACATAATTTTGAATGAAAAGGATAGCTCTATAAAGTTAAAGTATGAAGGTCAAAAAATTGATTTCGGTGGAATTGCAAAAGGATATGCTGCAGACGAAGTGAAAAGTATTTTTGAAAAAAATAATATAAAAAGTGCTTTAATAGACCTTGGAGGAAACATAGTTGCTTTAGGTAAAAAGCCTGATAGAACACCATGGAATATTGGTATTCAAAATCCTTTTAATCAACGGGGAGAATGTGTAGGATTTATAAATGTTGTAAATAAATCTGTAGTTACTTCAGGAAATTATGAAAGATATTTTTTTAATAATGGAAAAAGGTTTCATCATATAATTGATCCTAAAACGGGGTATCCCTCTGATAGTGAAATTATAAGCACTACCATTATTTCTGATTACTCTTTAGATGGAGATGGATTATCTACAGGTGTTTATATTATGGGGCTTCATGAGAGTATCAAGCTAATAGAATCTCTAAAGGATATAGATGCCATATTTATAACTAAAAATAAAAAAGTTTATGCTACATCTGGTATTAAAGATAAATTTAAGCTAATTAATAAGGAATTTGTTTTATAAGATTTTACAAAATAATTTAAGAATAGGAGTAATAGCGTAATGAAGAAAATAAATAAAATGCAAATAATAAGAATTATTATACAGGTTATATCTCTAATTTTTATTCCAGGCTTATTTACATTAGCCTTTAGTCAATTAGGACAAATTTACTCGATGATTATTAAAGGTAACTTTAATATAACTCAGTCCTGGCCAAAATTAATTGCAGTATTTACAACCATTCCTATAACAATAATACTTGGGAGATTTTTCTGTGGTTGGTTCTGTGCCTTTGGTGCTTTTAATGACTTTATTTACATTATATCTAAAAAAGTATTTAAAATAAAATTTACAATAAATGAAAGACTAGATTATATACTAAAATACTTTAAATATGTAATATTGATATTTATACTATGTGTTATTTGGACAAATGGTAGTGATGCATTTGATAATCTTAGTCCTTGGAATGCTTTTGCACAAATCACTCAGTTTCCTCAGGCAGTGCTTCAGTATCCAATTGGATTTATAATACTTGCTTTAATAGTAATAGGAGCATTTTTTATAGAGAGATTTTTCTGTAGATATCTATGTCCTCTAGGAGCAGTATTTTCAATGGTATCGAAGATTAGGATATTTAAAATAAATAAGCCTACAGCTCAATGTGGAAAGTGTAGATTGTGCACAAATAACTGTTCAATGGGAATAAATCTTTATAAAATGGACAAAGTGACTAGTGGAGAATGTATAAATTGTTTAAAGTGTACAGAAGTTTGTCCTAGAAAGAATGCACAAGCAAGTATCTGTAATGAGAATATTAATCCTACATTTGCTAGTGCAGTAGCAATAGCAGCTTTTACTGGGGTATATTGTGCGAATAGTATGATAGGTAGCATTATAGATAAAAATAATTTAACTACAGGCTACAACAATAGTTCAATAAGCAGTAACGTTGCAGCAGGTAACAACAGCCAAAGTGGAACGCTACAAGGAAATTACAAGGATGGAACCTACACAGGTGTTGGTTTTGGTTACAGACCTAATCTAAAGGTTTCAGTTACAATAAAAAGTAATAAAATTACAAATATACAAATAGTGTCTCATAACGAATCAAGAGGATATTATGAAGAACCTTTTAACGTAGTTCCAAAAGAAATTATAGAGTCTCAGTCAACAAATGTAGACGCGGTATCAGGGGCTACAAGAAGTAGTAATGGCATAATGAGTGCAGTGAAGGATGCATTAAGTCAGGCTAAAATTAGTGGTGAATCAACAGATAGTAGTGTTTCAGAAAGTAATAATGACACTTCTATGGAAAATAACAATCAATCTATAGATGATCAGCATTCAAGAGAGTTTAATGATTCAATGGAAGATAGTAGACCATATAATAAAACTACTGATTTATCAATGGAAAATAATAGTTCCAGTACAGAAAATAGTTCAAATACTACAGTATCTACAAATTATAAAGATGGAACTTATACGGGGGTTGGCCGTGGTTTTAAGCCTGGTTTAACAGTTTCAGTTACAGTAAAAGATGGGAAAATCGCTAATATAGAAATAGTATCTCATCGTGAATCAAGAGGATACTATGAAGAATCATTTAACGTTGTACCTAAAGAAATTATAGAGTCTCAATCAACAGAAGTAGATTCTGTATCAGGTGCTACAAGAAGTAGTAGAGGAATTATGGATGCTGTAAGTAATGCGCTAAATCAAGCAAAAATGTAATATACAAGTATTAAAGGGTACAGGAATATTATCTGTACCCTTTAATATTTATAATATAAATATTAAAAAGAAGGTTTTAATCACGTTTTTTTTGTAGTTTTAGTGTAGAATATAATTAAACTATTTTAATCCGTATTTAGTTAATAATATTTCATTTATTATATAAACAATAAAATTTGAAAATGTTTTCGTACTTATATAAAGCAAGGAGGTTTTTAGATATGGATTTTATAAGAAAATATATAGGCAATGAAAAAGGAGAAAAGATAAATTGGATAACAAGATTGATGAAAAATATTAAATCACATAAACAAAAAGATGCTATTCGTTGTAGTGATTATTCTTCTATAATTTGCTTAAGATGTGATAGGTGTTGGGCAAATAGCTCAAAAGGTGACGATAAGCAAAAGGTAGAATAATTTATTATGTAGGACATCATCTAAAATATAATTTAACCTTTTTCCATTTTTAAACAATAAAAACTGTCAAATATATTTTATAATTGACAGTTTTTATATTTATTTGTTCACTTAATGAAAATTTTGTGGTACAATTAGGTAGTATATGAGATATTTAACATAATTAGAAATGAGGTAAATTATGCTGAAATTATTACCAATAGAATTTCTTCTTAGAACTATTCCAGAATCATTTATACTTATTTTAGCAGGATATGCTTTTTCAAGCAAAAAACCAAAAAAAAAGGTTTTTTGTATATCTGCTATTTTATTAGCAATATCAACATATTTAATAAGAATACTTCCAATTCATTTTGGAGTACATACAATAATACTTATTGTAATTTATGTGCTAATATCAGTTAACATTAATAAAATTAATATAATTAAAGCGATATCTGCAGGTTTAACCTCATCGATTATATTATTTCTTTGTGAATGGATAAATGTTTTTGTGTTAACAAAAGTATTAAAGCTTAATATTGATTTTATACTTAAACCTCCTGTAAATAAGATTGTATATTCACTACCTTCTCTAGCCTTATTTAGTATGATAGTGATGCTAGTATTTTATATAAATGTTTTACATAGGAAAGGTTGCAAAAATGTTTTTTATAGAGAAACTGTCAAATAGGTTATCATTAAGAATATCCTCATATTTAAAATTAAATAAAGATCAAGAAGATGTTATTGCTTATGGAGCTTTTAATCTTATTCAAACTTTATGGTGTATTTTATTAGTCCTATTATTTGGAGCTATATTTAGTGTTGCAACAAATGCTATAATTATTTCTTTTGCTATTAGTATTCTAAGAAAATATTCTGGTGGAGCGCATGCTAGTTCACCTAATCGTTGTGCATTAATAGGAGCAATTGTATCAGTTGGACTAGCATTGATTATAAGATATGCTGCTAGTTATATTAATGTTGAAGTGATTGTAACTATAGGAGGTATTTGTTTCCTAGTAGCCTATTATACTATCTACAGATATGCACCTGTAGATAGTCCATCAAAGCCAATTGTAAAAGAGGTAACTAGACAGAAAATGAAAAAAAAGTCCTTTTTTGTACTTAATGTTTTAGTTGCTACTGTTATAGTATTTTTATCTAGCTATCTAATATTTAAAGCTGAATTTTTGTTAACAATTATAACTTGTATTTATGCAGGTGTTCTGTGGCAGGTATCAACACTTACACCTAGGGGGTGTTTAGTGCTATTAAAAATAGATATTTTCTTAAAATGTCTTACCGAAAAGTTTGGAGGTGAAAACAATGAAAAACAAAATACTTAGAGTAATACTGACACTAGGATCATCAGTATTTACATTCTTTGCTGTTTCAACATCTGCTTCTGCTTGCACATTTTCTTTTTATCAACCTGAAGAACCAAAGTGTTTAAGAGAAGAGTAGTATAAAGGTCGATTAATCGACCTTTATATTTATATATGAGAACTGTATAAAGGTGTTTAATATGAATGAAATAATAAGTAGCAGACAAAAAAAAATTTACGAAATTATAGCTATTGTAAAGTTAACTTCTTTACTTTTTTGTGGTATTATAATTTTTAATTATGTATCTAGAAGTAAGATGTTTGATGTTAGAGAAGGTAATGGTTTTTTTAATGTGCTTCCAATCGGAGCAGCATTATGTGTATTGGTATTAATATATTTTATATGGATAACATTTTCTATAAAAAAAGTAAAAGTAAGAAATATGAACAATGTAAGAATAGTTGAAGATTTTATTTTTATGGTTATATTTATATTTTTAATTATTCTATCTGGAGCTAATAAAAGTCAATATAAGTTTTTATTTTTATTTATTGTTATAACGTCAACAATACAATCAGGAATAAAAAATGGTGTCATAATATCCTGTATATCATCAATAACAGTATTAAGTATAGATTTAATTTATGGAAATAATACAAATATAAATCAAAACTTTGAAAATGATTTAATACTATGTAGCATTTTTATTTTAACATCTTGGTTACTGGGGTATTATGTTAAAATAGAGAAAGAATATACTGAAAGATTATCTAATTTAGCAAATATAGATGGGTTAACTGCGGTTTATAATCATAGATTTTTCCAGGATGCTTTAAAAAATACAATCATTAGAGCAAAAAAATCAAAATTCTCAGTTTCATTAATATTTACAGATATTGATTACTTTAAGCACTATAATGACCTTTATGGACATCAAAAAGGTGATGAAGTATTAAGAAAAATAGGTTTTATATTAAAAAGCTGTGTAAGAAATGGTGATATAGTTGCTAGATATGGCGGAGAAGAATTTGCTATTATACTTTCAAATACTAATGAAAGTGATTCTGTAGACATTGCTGAAAGAATTAGATCAGAAGTAGAAAAGTGGAAATTCGAAGGGGAAGAAAATCAACCTAATGGAAAAATCACAATATCAGTAGGTGTATCTACTTTTCCTAACAAAGCAAATAATGAAATGGAATTAGTTAATAGTGCAGATGATGCACTTTATAGAGCTAAATTTTTCAATAAAAATAGAGTGGAAACTTACTATTCTGTCTTAGAAGAACTAAAGAAAGATATTGAAGAAGAACACATAGATCTGATTACATCAATAAAAACGTTAATTAGTGTGATAAATATAAAGGATAGATATACATATGGGCACATAGAAAGAGTTGTAATGTTCGCGAAATTGTTAGGAAATAAATTAGGTCTTACGGATGAAGAAAAGAAAACTCTGAAATATGGTGCCTATTTACATGATATTGGAAAGATAAATATTTCTAAGGATATTCTTAATAAGAAAATGCGATTAAGTAATGATGAATGGGAAATATTAAAACAGCATCCTGCTAATGGAGTGGATCTTATAAAGTCTGTTGACTCTTTAGAACAAGTGGTTCCATTGATATTACATCACCATGAACGTTATGATGGAAGAGGATATCCTTCAGAATTAAGTGGGAATGACATTTCATATCTTACAAGGATATTAACAGTAGTGGATAGTTTTGATGCAATGACATCTAATAGGCCTTATAGCACTAGAAAGACCTATGATGATGCAATTGAAGAACTTAGAAGATGTGCTGGTACACAATTTGATTCTAATATTGCAGAAGCCTTTATAAAAGTTGTTCAAGAGAATAAAAATAAATTTGATAGTTTAACACTATTTAGTGAAAAATAAAATGTAAAAATTTTTAATATAACTTTATAGGAAATAAAAGCGGAGCAGATTCTCCGCTTTTACTTTTATCCGATGACTATTCGCTCTAATACTCCCATCTTTATCGGAAACTCCCCAGCTGATTCAAGTTTCACTTTATTGAGGCTTACTAATAAACTCCTGTGTAAACATACTTCCATAAGGGCCACCATTCCTAATACCTATTCCTATATGAGTAAAATCTGAACTTAGTATATTTTTTCTATGACCAGGAGAATTCATTAATGCATTTTCAGCGGTTTGAACGTTTTGGTTACCTGCAATGTTTTCTCCTGCTTGAACAAAATTCACTCCAAAAGATTTCATCATATCAAAAGGACTACCGTACTTTGGAGAACTATGACTAAAGTAATTATTGTCTATCATATCCTGGGATTTAATTCGAGCAACGTTACATAATTGCATATCTACTTTTAGTTCTGGTAAATTGTTTTGGGTACGAGCATCGTTTACTAGTTTTACCATTTGTTGTTCTGCATCGGTTAACGTACTAGAATTCGTTTGAGCAGTTGGTGTTTTTGGCGCTGTTGTACCTTGAGAAGTTGCTCCCTGAGGAGTTGTTCCTGGATTACCAGGGGATACTTCGGGGCTTTTAGCATCAGAAACTATTGGCTTACTTTGATTCTTAGGGACAAAACCAATTCTATTATCAGGAAGTTTTACTGCAAACCAATCTGCAACTTGATTTACCACATCAAAAGTATTGTCTTTATTTGCTGTCTGAGCAACAGGACTGTCACTAGAACAACCTGTTCTTATATTTGCTTGGTCAGCAGTAATTTTTATTTTCTGGATATCCCCAGCTTTATAATATGAAGATTCTACGCCTGCGATAGGTTGCTGTTTTTGCTGGCGCGCTTCTTGTTGTTTTTGTGTACATGAAACTGTAAAGATTGATAGTACAATTAAAGTTGAAATAAAGACTTTTCTTTTCATCAGATTCACTCCTTGAACTTAATTTTTAATATCAAATATACTTTTATAGTATTTGTGAATTTAATAAATTTTATTTAGAAAAGACTTTATTTTAATAAACGAAAGGATTTTTTGATAGAAAAGATGCGGGTGAAAAAATTCTGAAAATATCGAAAAATCAAAAAATGAAGATGCAAGTGTTTGTATAGTGCCTTGGGACGGATTAGAAGTAATGTGAAGATAAGATATATTTGAATTATTAGAAATGAAGGAAATTTAAATTATATAACGTACAAGGCTTAGGGTATGATTTTATACCCTAAGCCTATAGCCAGCGCCCCAAACTGTTTCAATATATTGTGGATTGGAGGGAGATGACTCTATTTTTTCTCTTATTCTTCCAATATGTACTGTAACAGTAGATGTATCACCGAGAGCATCAAGCCCCCAGATTTTCTCAAATAATTCATCTCTATTAAATACCCTGTTAGGATTTTCAGACATATAAAGTAATATATCAAATTCTTTTTGTGGTAGACTTACTTCAGTACCATTAACAAAGACCTGTCTTGAATCCTTTAGTATTTCTAGTCCTCTTATTACTAAAATGTTACCTTTTGTTTTTGAAGTGAATTTATTTTTTATTCTATCATAATTTTTAATATGAGATTTAACTCTAGCAACTAACTCACTGGGACTGAAGGGTTTTGTAATATAGTCGTCAGCCCCAAGGGTCAAGCCTTTAATTTTGTCAATCTCTTCTTTTTTTGCAGAAACCATTAAAACTGGAATGTCCTTGTCATCCTGAATACTACGCAAAATCCCAAAGCCATCAATTTTTGGAAGCATGACATCTAGAATTAATAAATCAAATTTCTTTTCTTTTATAGCATTTAACCCTTGTACACCATCTGTGCATATGGTAACTTCAAAATCTGCAAGCTCTAAGTAATCCTTTTGAAGTTCAGCAATACTTAAATCATCTTCAACTATTAAAATTCTTTTCATAAATACCCTCTCTACTTCTAAGATACTTTTGCTAGTGATATTATAATACTTGTACCTTCATTCTCGTGGCTTACAGCCCATATCTTACCTTTATGACCCTCTACAATTTGTTTAGCTATGGCAAGTCCTAGTCCACTACCTTTTGTATCAGTCCTTGCTACATTAGCTCTATAAAATCTATCAAATATTCTGTTTATATCATTTTTATCAATTCCAGAACCATTATCTCTTAGTTCAATAATAATACTAGAGTTGGTTTCTCTAAGTATTATAGTTATTTGTCCTTGCTTTTTATCCATATATTTGCGGGAGTTGTCAATAATATTAATTATAACTCTCATCATTCTTTCTCTATCAATCTTAACATAATTTGATTCTTTTAAAGCATTTGTTAACTCAATATTTATGTTAGATTTCTGCAGTTCGGGAGCACTTTCATGAATACAATAATTAAAGTACTCAACAATATTAGTCTTTTCATAATTAAAGGGAAGCTGATTTAAATCTAATTTGGAGTATAAAAGCAAATCATCAATCATAACATCAATTTGTTCAGCTTTTGAATAAATTGTTTTTAAGTAGCGGTCTATTTTTTCAGGAGAATTTGCAACACCGTCTAAAATCCCCTCAACATATCCTTTTATAGAAGTTATAGGTGTTTTTAAATCATGAGATATACTAGAAACTAACATTTTTCTATTATCATCATACTTCATTTTCATACGAATAGAATCTTTTAATTGTATTCTCATTTTTTCGAAATCAGCACATAGTTCTTTGATTTCACTATCGCCACTTTCTATAATTTCAAAGTTTAAATCACCTCGACTAATCTCTGCTGTAGCCTTTTTTAGAAGAGATATTGGTTTTAGTATTCTCTTTGAAAAAAGATAGGACATAAGTATATTAATTGCTATAAATGAAATAAAAAACGCACTAACAATAACTATAATAAATTTTTCGAGAATATCCAATTTTTTTTCTACTGGTGCCAATAATATTAGATTACCTGCAGATTCATCTTTAAACTTCAGAGAAGCTGCTTCAACCATATAAGAAATATTATTAATTTCTATTGGCTTTTTGAAAGTAGCATTTTTTACATCCTCTAAACATTTTGCTATATCAATTTTGTTAATATCTTTTGATGCAAATATAACATTATTATTCTTCACTATTACAATTTCACCATTTATATTTGAAAGTTTTTCCAGTAAATATTCTTGAAATTTAGTATCTTCAAAGCCTTCTGGATTTGATTTTGACATCTGGCTAACTAGCTTTAATAATTCAGATTTTGTATCCGCCAGTTTTTTAAAATTATCATAATTTACATCCTTATTAAAAGTTTTAGAAGATACGAGCATAAATATAAATGTTGTTAAACATACAATAATTAATGGAACTACAGCTGTTATAGTATTAGAGATAATTAAACGTTTTTTTATATCCATTTTTTTCTCACCTTACATGATTTATAGAAATTTTTAATTTTAGTACAAATCATCACATCTCAAGTCATTTAGATGTCTTCCTTAAAAATCTTTTTTATCAAATAAATAATAACTTCCTGTAAATAATAGTATAGCATAACTACACATCATCATAAACTGACGAAAGATTTTCATTAAGGAAATACTATCCATAATCCATAGAGTATACCAATCCATCATGCTTGTAAAAAAAAGACCAGAATAGCTTGAAAAAACAATTCCTAGGGCTTTAAAAACAATAAAAAGGAGAATGGATACAAAAAATACACTTATTCCACTTCTAAGTATATTTGTGAAAAGCACAATGACTAGTGAAAAAACCATCATGGGAATTAATGTTACTAAGTAGGAGACTAATATTCTAATAATACCCTGTAGTGTGTAGGAATTTGAATTAAAAATAAAACCTGTTATGGTAGAAAAAACCATTACAAATAGTAGATTGACAAAAACAAATAACATTACAGCAGTTATCTTTGCAGTAAAAAATTTTAATCTTGTAATTGGTCGTGTAATTGCAATTTTCATGGTGTTTTGAGAGAATTCACCAGAAAAACTATCTATGGTCACAAGTGCAGTAAATAGAGGGAGAATTGTGTTAACAACTACGGAAAGCACAAGTAAAGGAAACTCTATACTGGAAGTTCCTCGTACTCCAAAACCACTACGTAAGACAATAATAGATAGTTGTCCTAGTATTATGAAAATAAGCGACACTAATGCTGCCACTAAAACTTTTTTCTTTTTATATAACTTTTCAATTTCATTAATTAAAGCTGCTTTAAATCCTGCCATTTCTTTCTACCTCGCTAATAAAATAATTTTCAAGAGAAGCATAGTCGTTTAATATATTTTTAGTAGTATCAACATTAAGCATTTTACCATTGTATAATAAACCAACGTGAGTGCAAGTAAGTTCAACATCATGAATAAGGTGGCTGGATATGAAAAATGTAGTCTTTTCTCTTTCTGCAAGGTCTTTTATAATGTTTCTTATATCAATCATTCCTTCAACATCCAATCCATTTAAAGGCTCGTCCAAAATAACAACTTCAGGTTTAGATAAAATTGCAGCTGAGATTCCCAATCTTTGTTTCATTCCAAGAGAAAATTTTCTTGGCTTTTCATTTTTATATTTTAAAAGCCCTGTAAGCTCTAAAACTTCCTCTATTCTTTTGTTATCAACATTTTTATAATATCTTGAAAATTGTTTTAGGTTTTCAAAGGCTGTTAAGTAGGGGTAGGATTCAGCAGTTTCTATAATACATCCTACTTTTCCCATAGCTTCTTCAAACTCATCTAAAATACTGTGTCCTAAAATTTGAACATCACCGCTATCTGGTTTTACAAGCCCAGTCATGATTTTCATAGCAGTAGTTTTACCAGCACCATTAGGTCCTAAAAATCCGAAAATATCACCTTTATGTATATCTAGATTAATATCTCTTATACCTCTTCCATTTTTATATACCTTGGAAAGATTTTTAATTTGAATAACCGTTTCCATTTATATACCCCCAAAAATAAAGTTTTTAAATAGTAACTTGCCGAAAAGTATCGGCAAGTTACTTTACTGTTAGTTAAATACTCGACTATATTGATCGTCAAATATTAGATTTCCTCTTCTGCTTTCATCTATATTAAAATAAATTTTTCCTGAGTGTTGCTCAATACTTAAATTACCTTTTATACTATCACCGGAAGAACTAGTGCCATTAAAAGATCCACCATTAGAATTATCTTTTTCAAATTTTGAATCAAATTTGAAATCTTTTTTATTAGTTTCGTAATCTTCATAGCCCTTTGCATATTCTTCATAATATCTTCCGCTAACACTATTAGAAGTAACTTGAGTAATATCTAGAAATTTTTCTCCTATGTTTATGAATTTGCCATCTTTTTCTATTAAAACATCACTTTTATATTTCCCTATATATTTTTCAGGATTAGATAATTTACTATAATCTTGTTCTATATTTTTTTCAACTTTTTTACTAGAAAGGTCAGGTTTATTAACAATAGTTGAGTTAACGTTGGATAGCTTTCCTAATAATTCGAAGGTCATATTATGTTCTTTGCCATTATCATCTTTACCAGAAATCACTCCAGTTCCAAGAACACTTTGAATTAATCCATCTTTGTTTACTAACATATTTCCTTTAACCTCTTTTACGAATATATCTTTTGTGATTTTAGGCATATTATTTTCATTATTAGATCTATTACCAAAGGCATTTTTAGATTGAAGGGATACTACTGCGTTAATAAGTGATGGAATTTGTGATTCGCTTAAAGAACCTGACAACTGTTTGCTTCCATCTGGATTTTCATTAACTACAACAGAATCTTTTAAATTACCCACTATAGCATCTGCTATTCTTTCAACGTCTCCAGCTTCTTTTTCTTTAAAAGGATTTGTAAAAGAATGAACCTCACGAGGGTTTGTATACTCACTTATATAATAAATATTTTGATTATCGTTTTTATTTATGTTGCAATTTTTGTCAGCATAGTAGTAGGATTCTGTCTTCTTAGAATTCTCTAATCTTGAATTTACATTTTCCATAGCTTGTTTTGAAACGTCGTATTTATTAACAAAACTTTCAGAAAAAACAATATTTCCATTATCCTTTATCACAAATGACATGTCCATAGTATAGTTTGAAAGTTTAGTAGTACAGCTTTCCGCTGTATATTTTAGGGAATCTTTTAATTGATCATATCCGTTTTTAGATACCACTTCAGCCAAAGCAGTTGTAGCAAACATTGTAGTACCTAGAGCAAAACTTAAAAGCATAGCTGTTTTTTTCTTAAATTTCATTTTGCATAATCTCCTTTTAGTTTTAAATTTTTAACATGAAAGCCTTTCATAATTCTATTTTAAAGGAGAGCCCTCTATTTTCTATAAACTAATTATAAACAAAATATAAATTTTTTACAGCATATATAGAGATATCTATAGAAATACCTATTATAAGTTGAATACTTTTCGACATAACAAGAAAACGTGCTAATGAACTAGCACGTTCTCTTTAGATATCCAAGTTAGAACTTAGAAATATTAAAGAAAGCCTAAGTTCGGAATTGCTTATCTATATGTAGTTTTATTTAAAGTACTCTACCTGGATACTCTTTAAGTGCAGCTTTTAAAATTTCCATTGATTTTAATAAATCTTCTGCCTTTAGAGCATAGGCTATTCTAACTTCATTTATTCCTCTGCCTTCTGTTGCATAGAATCCTTCTGCTGGAGCCATCATTAAAGTTTCTCCATTTATATCAAATTCTTCTAAAAGCCAAATTATAAACTTCTCTGAATTGTCAACAGGAAGTTTTACTATGTAATAAAATGCTCCCTCAGGTTTTTTACATACTACACCTTCCATACTGCTAAGAGCATCAAAAACAATATCTCTTCTCTTTTTATACTCTTGATTAACTTCTTCAAGGTAACTTTGAGGAGTTTTATATAATGCAGCTGAACCTATTTGCTCCAATTCAGGAACAGATAATCTTGCTTGGCAAAGTTTATATAATTGAGCTATAAAATCTTTATTCTTACTTAAAACAGCACCAATTCTAGCACCACAAGCACTGTATCTCTTGGATACGCTGTCTATTATTATAACTCTATCTTTAACATCTTCTTTAGATTTAGATGCAAAGCTTTCATATTCAAGACCATCATATACAAATTCTCTGTAAACTTCGTCAGAAATTATAAATAAATCTTTTTCTTTAGCGACAGATGCTAAAATATCTAATTCTTCTTTAGTATATGTTACTCCAGTTGGATTTGCTGGATTTGAGATTAACATAGCTTTTGTTTTAGGCGTAATAACTTTTTCGATTTCTGCTTTTGATGGAAGATGGAATCCATCTTCAATTTTAGTGCTTATAGGTACAACATTTATTTCTAGTACTTGGAACATACTGTTGTAGTTTGCATAAAATGGTTCAGGAACTACTATTTCATCATCTTTATCTAATAGTGTCATAAGAGTAAAGAGTAGAGCTTCACTCCCTCCATTCATAATTAATACTTCGTCCTTTGAAAATTCGATATCATAATTTTTATAATATTGAACCATAGCATCAATTAATTCTGGTATTCCATTGGATGGGGAATAAGTTAAAATATCTCCGCTAAAGTTTTTTACAGCCTCGAAAAATAATTCAGGTGTTTTTATATCTGGTTGCCCTATATTTAAATGATATACTTTTTTGCCCTTTGCCTTAGCTCCGTTAGCATAAGGGATTAGTTTTCTTACTGGAGAAGTTTCCATTGACATAATTCTGTTAGAAAATTTCATTTATATTTTGCCCCCTATTTATTATTATGATAATTGTCCTTTATGCAATTATATAAATTTTTAAATTCATTTGCAATACGTTGGGTAATTATCAGAATTATTAATAAAAAGAATATAGCTAATTTAATGGGTTTCAATTGAAAGCTTCTCGATTCTTCAATCCCAGCTGCATCTATAATCGAAATTTATGCTATAATAAAAGGATTGAAAAATTTAAATTACTAGGGAGAAAATATGTTGGGAGAAGATAATTTATTACAAATTTTTAATGAAGAAACTAGTGGTAAAAACCATGCTAAAGGGCAAAGGGTACTTAATAATGATTTAGTTTCTTCTCTAGACATTACTAGTGAAGAAACTTTAATATCCATAAGTGGTAATGTGATTTCGGAAAATCTTTTTAATGAATATAATACAAAAATTGAAATGGATTCAAAGAAGAAAAGTATTTTTTCTACCTTCTGCAGCTGTTTAGATTATGAGAGTAATGAGTTTAAAAAAAGAAATTATTGCTGCAAGCATCTAGTTGCAACCTTTTACAAAGCATTAGAGCAGCTAGCTAAGCATCCTCTTTTAATTGAAGAGGATGATCAAGAGGAGTGTGTATTTAAAAATAAAAGTAATGTGTTATATATGCTTTTAGGGGATGAAAAAGATAATGATGAAATAAAAATAGAGGTTTATATAAATAAAAATGAATGGAATGATAATATTACAGCTGAATTTAAAATAGGGCTTAATTCTATGAGTTCCAGTAATCTTTATATTTTGAAGGATATTAATCATTTTTTAGTAGCCTACTATAATAATGTTCCTATAAATTATAGTAAAAACTTCACTTTCCATATGAAAAATCAAAAGTTAAGTACAAAGGATAAAAGGCTTATCAATTTTATTGAGATGTTAAAGGAAATGGAGGGAAAAGATAAAAAATTTAGCGGTGGTGGAGAAAGGGTAGTAGAGGGGAAATATATAAATATTCCTAAATATTTAGTTAGAGAGTTTTGTGAAATTATAAAAAATCATAGGGTTTATCTAAATGAAGGATTTTTCTATAGACCTGTGGGAACGGAAATTTTACAGCAGGCACCACCTATAGATTTTGATTTAAAGACTATAAAGGATAGTTATGTGCTTAAATCATCAGGAGGAATGCCAGTAGTTTTAGGATGCAAAAATGATGTTTTCTTGTATGGTACAATTATATACCTTCCAGAATACCAGTTTTGTTATAAGATAAGTCCATACCTTCAAGTATTTAACGAGGCTAAGGTTGTAACTATTTCAAATTTAGAGGAGGAAAACATATTAAGAAGGCTAATTCCAGATCTTAACCTTTTATCAAATAATGTTACTCTATCTAAGTCTATAAAAGATAAAATAGTAATGGATGAATGTCATTTTAACTTTTATTTTGATCAGGAAGACAAAGATATTACACTAACTTTGAATGTGAAATATGGAGCTTTTGAGTTTAATATCTTTCAGGATTATAAAGAAAAGATTATATATAGGAATTCTAAGAAGGAAGTGCAGGTTATTGCAGCTCTTAGAGCTTTAGGGTTTGAAGAAATAAAAGGCAAGTTCTATTTTATAATGGAAGATGATTATATATTTAGGTTCTTTAAATGTGAAGTGGGGAAGCTTCAAGAAATGGGAGAAGTATATTACTCTGAAAACTTCAAAGGTATAAAGTATATTGGTACTAAGGGAATCAAGGGAGATATTAAAGCAGGTAAATATGATTATTTCCAGATGGACTTCAAAATAGGAGATATATCACCACAGGAAACTGCTGATATATTAAGGGCCTTTAGAGATAATCTTAAATATTATAAATTGAAAAGTGGAGAATACCTTGATTTAGAGGAACTAGAACTTAATAGATTTTTAAAGCTTTTAGATATGGTTTCTTCTGAAGATATAGATAAGAATCATATCCAAATATCTAAAAATAAAGCTGCTTTCTTTGATAATTATTTAGAGGAAAATAGTATTAGATATATAAAGGGAAAAGCAGAGTTAAAAGAGATAAGAGATAAGTTTAAGAATATAGAAAAGCTAAAGTTTAAAGAACCGCAAGATTTAAAGGGTAACTTAAGAGAGTATCAAAAGATTGGATACAACTGGTTTAAAACCTTAGACTATCTAGGTTTTGGTGGGATTTTAGGAGATGAAATGGGTCTTGGTAAAACTCTTCAAACCATTACTTTTATACTATCTAACAAGGGAAGTAAGTCCTTAATTGTAGCGCCCACATCACTAATATACAACTGGATGAGCGAATTTGAAAAGTTTGCACCTACGGTATCTTTAGCTGCTGTTAATGGGTCAAAGGAAGATAGAGAAGAGATAATCAAGAACATAGGAAATTACGATGTTATTATAACAACATATAACCTATTGAAAAGAGATATGGAAAGCTATAATAACATAGAGTTTGATTATTGCATATTAGATGAAGCCCAAAATATAAAAAATCCAAACTCTCAAAATGCAATAGCTGTGAAGGAGATAAAGGCAAAGACGAGATTTGCTCTATCAGGTACACCAATAGAAAACTCTCTTATGGAGCTATGGTCCATATTTGATTTTGTAATGCCAGGATATCTATATGATGAGAAAAGATTTAGCGTAAGATACCATAAGAAGCTTAGGGAAAGTCCAGAGGTCTTAGAGGAGTTAAATAGGCTTATAAAACCCTTTATTCTCAGAAGAAGAAAAAAGGATGTTATAAAGGAATTGCCGGATAAGATAGAAAAAACACTAATGGTTACATTAGATGATGAACAAAAGAAAGTTTATAGTACCTATGCTGGCCACGTAGTAGAACTTATTGAAAAGAAGGTAAAAGATTATGAGTTCCAAAACAGTAAAATAGAGATACTTTCTTACATAACCAAGCTAAGACAACTCTGTTTAGACCCATCTGTATTGATTAAGGATTATATTGGTGGCAGTGGAAAAATGGAAGCACTAGTTGAACTTCTTAATAAGAGTATAAATGGGGGACATAGAATGCTAATTTTCTCTCAATTTACATCTGTTCTTAAGAATATTGGAAAGAGAATTAGCCAAGAGGGAATTTCTTTTAGTTACTTGGATGGTTCTATACCTTCGGAGAAAAGAATGAATATGGTAAAAGCTTTTAATGAGGGAGAAAACTCCGTGTTTTTGATAAGCTTAAAGGCGGGGGGGACTGGATTAAATCTAACATCTGCAGATATAGTAATTCACTTTGATCCTTGGTGGAATCCTGCAGTAGAGGAACAGGCAACGGACAGAGCACATAGGATAGGACAAAAAAATGTGGTAGAAGTTATAAAAATAATAGCTAAGGGTACCATTGAGGAAAAAATCATCTCACTTCAAGAAGAGAAAAGAAAGCTTATATCTGGATTAATGGGGGATGAATTGTCTAATGGAGAAGGTTTTTCAGGGTTAACAGATGAAGATATATTTGGATTATTTCAAATGTAAAAGAGTGATAAAATAGTTAGAATGATGAATTAAAAACAATAGTTATGGTTCATAAAATGAAGGTCATAGACATAAATATGTTATATATGACTTTCATAGGAGGTAGGCTTTGTGACTTTCATAATAGTTTTAACTATCATGTATATATCATTAGCACTCCATGAATTTGGACATTATATTATTAGCAAAATATTTAATTTAAAGGTTAGAGAGTGCTCAGTTGGTACAGGACCTTTAATATTAAAATTTAGTTTCAAAGAAACAAAGGTTTATTTTAGAATAGTTCCCATAGGAGGCTATGTAGGAACTGATGAAGAAGAATTAAATAAGGTAAGTTTAGTTCAGTATTGGATTATAATATTATCAGGCGTATTAATAAACTGTATAGTATCTGTTATATCATTATATATACAAACCTATAGAGGTATATCTTATTCCTTTAAGGTATTGGTTGCATTACTAAAAAATTTATTATCTACAACTTCATTAGATATTTATCATCTAGAAGGAAATATGAAGAATTTTATAGATAGTGTAAATACAGCAGTGATTGGTCTTAGTGTATGGGAAATTCTTTTTTGTGTAAATGGGTTACTATTAATAGTTAATTTGATTCCAATACCTTTTTTGGATGGTGGTGAAATTTTAATAATTACATTTAAAAGGATATTATTAAGAATAAGAGAATCAAAGATTAGAATCAATAAAACAAGTTAATCTTGAGAAATACTATCTTCCTTAAAGATTAAAAATGATATGGACGAATATAAAATAGTGTGATATAATAGTTCCGTAATAAATAGTAAGGGGTTTAATATCATAAAAAACATTCTCCGCTTTTTAGTTTGGAAAATGCTTTGTTTGTGAGTTGTTAGATACCCAATTTAAAAAACGGAGGTACGTTTAAATGGCAGATAAGACTTTAACTTGTAAAGATTGTGGTAAGGAATTCGTATTCACAGAAGGAGAACAAGCTTTCTACGCAGAAAAAGGTTTCGAAAATGAACCACAAAGATGCCCAGATTGCAGAAGAGAAAGAAAACAACAAAGAAATAATAAAAGATACTAATTAGTATTTTGTATAGCTACTAGCTTTGCTAGTAGCTATTTTTTTTTATTCTGTATTTTAATGTATTTTTACTTCTATGTTATAATAAAGTAAATTATGGGAAAACTCTTTTTAGGAAATTGAAGAAAATCGAATAAGTTAGGAGAGATATTATGTCAGAAGTCAAGTCAATTAAGACTAGGGATGAAATACAACAACAATATAAATGGAATGTGGAAAAAATATATAAGAATAATGATACTTGGGAAAAAGATTTTAATGAACTAAAAGATATGGTGCCACAGTTATCAAACTATGTTGGAAAGCTTGATAATGGAAAGGAATTGCTTGAATATCTAAAGCTAGAAGAAAAAGTATCAAGACTTGCTGGAAAGCTTGCGGTTTATGCTCATTTGAGAAGTGATGAGGATACTGCAAATCCAACATTTCAAGCTTTAAGAGATAAAGTATATACTTATTTTGCTGAAATACAAAGCATTCAGGCTTTTTTTGTTCCAGAGATATTAGGTTTTGCAGAGGGAACTATCCAAAAGGAAATAGAAAATGTACCGGAACTTAAAGCGTACAGATTTTTACTTGAAGATATTTTAAGAAAAAAGCCCCATACCTTAACTAAGGAAAAAGAAGAGCTTATAGCTGCAGTGTCAGATTGTCTTCAGGCTCCTGATAAAATATATAGTATGCTCTCTGATGCAGATATGACTTTTCCTATTATTAAAGATGAAAATAATAATGATGTAGAGTTAACAGAGGCAAACTATGGAGGGTTCATACAATCGAAGGATAGAAGAGTGAGAAAGGATGCATTTAAAGCACTATTTAATACTTATAAACATTATAAGAATACCTTTGGAGCATCTTTAACTTCATCTATTAAAAATTTTGTATTCATATCCAAGGTTAGAAATTATAATAGTGCTTTGGAAGCTTCATTAAAGCCTAACAACATTCCGCTTGAGGTATATCATAATACTGTAGATACTGTAAACAAAAATCTAGAGGCTTTGCATAGATACGTTAAAATAAAAAAGAAACTTTTAGGATTAGACCAGATTCATATGTATGATTTATATGTTCCTATAATAGATAGTCCCGTTGAACATATAGAATTTGAAGAAGCAGTAAAGATTGCAAAAGAAGGATTAAAACCTTTAGGGGAAGAATATTTAAATATTTTTGAAGAAGGGGTAAAGGAAGGCTGGATTGATATTTATCCTAATAAAGGTAAGAGAGGCGGAGCTTATTCTTCAGGAGACTATGACACAATGCCTTATGTGCTTTTGAATTATGACTATAAATTAAATGACGTATCCACATTAGCACATGAAATGGGTCATTCTATACATTCTTATTATTCAAGAAAAAATCAGTCCTATACTTATGCTGACTATTCTCTTTTTGTTGCAGAAGTTGCTTCAACTACAAATGAGAACCTATTGATTAATTACTTAATTAATAGGGAACAGGATAAAAATAAAAGACTTTATCTTATAAATCAACAACTAGAACAAATTAGAACTACAGTATTTAGGCAGGTTATGTTCGCTGAGTTTGAAAAGATAACTCATGAAAACATGGAAAATGGAAGGCCTCTTACATCAGAAGATTTATCAAAGATTTGGCATGAATTAAATGTAAAGTATTTTGGACCAGAAATGATTGTGGATGAAGAAATAGACATTGAGTGGGCGAGAATCCCCCATTTTTATAGAGATTTCTATGTTTACCAATACGCCACAGGTTATGCAGCAGCTAATTCCTTTGCTCATCAAATACTTGAAAAGGGTGAAGCTGTAGTTGAGCTTTATAAAGGGTTCTTAAAGAGTGGTTCAAGTGAGTATCCTATAAATGTTCTCAAAAAAGCTGGAGTTGATATGACAACACCTAAGCCATTAGAAGATACTATAAGAAGATTTAATGAGTTGTTAGATATGATAGAAAAATAAGTAATGGGGCTTTTGCCCCATTACTTAAAATTACTATTATAGTCTACAAGCCATCTACCATCCTCATACTTAAGCTTATAAGTGGAATAATAATGCTTTGGATTAAGTTTACAGTCTGCAGTGTAATTATTTTGATCGAAAAAATCGCAAATGAATTCAAGTGTGTTATTATCTAAATAATGTTTATTAGTTATGGTAATAGCTTCCCAATTGGTACTTTCACCCCAGTCGCCACAAATCTCAGCATAACTGTGATCCACATAGCTAGTTCCTAAATACTCCATCATTGTTTTGCTCATTTCATCTGTATAATAGTTTCGTAAAAACTTATGGACTTTTTCTTCGCTGTTAAATTCATCCGTAAAAGCAAGGTAAGTTCTTCCCTCTGAATGTAGAACTTTATCATTGTCTCTAGAATAGCACATCTTAATAGTGTTATCTTCCACATTTTTCAAAAGATTTTTTATTTCATTATTAGTTAAGTCTTTTATAATACTAAAGTTAATAGATTCTGATTCATTTAAATGTTTACCTTTTTCTGAATGAAGATTTGATGTTATGTTTAGTTTATAAGATTCACCTATGTTATATCCCGTTGATGGAGGACTAATTAGAATAGATTGACTATCTTTACCTAGTGATAAGGTTACAGGAACTAAATGACCCTTACCATCTAATACTGATATAGAATTTTTAGTTAAATTGTCAAAATTTATTTTCTCATTAAATTTTATTGTCCATTTCTTGAAGGAATCAGTGGATACAGTATCTTTCATTCCTGCTGCATGAACGCCACTGTATATTGGTAAAAGAAAAAGACACATTGGAATTAAAATTTTAATATTTCTTCTAAGCAATAAAAAAACCTCCTTAACAAGCGAGTACAATCTATATATATGTTCAAAGATAATTAATATGTTTAAAAGTTAATTTCTGCTATAATATAGAATGAAAGTTATTTCATTTATACTTTCCAATAAAAGTATTATTTTCATTGGAGAGTATATACAAGAGATATGTTATAATAATTGTGACTATTATGTGTAATATAAAGTAAAATATTTGTTATATGTTTTAAAAAATTGTTATATAATTAAAAAGGATATTTAAAGGTATAAAAAATATGAAATATTGATTAGAAAAATGAAAGGGAGATGTTGATGAATAAAAGAGTAGGGGTTATTGCAACAGCATTAGTTGTAAATCTTATGTTTAATTTCACGGTATTAGCCAGCCCTGATACTAATAATAGCGATGCATCTAAAACTCAGAGTACTAATAGTAGCCAAGTTACGCAAGTGAATGGTGGAATAGACGTTCAAATTCAGAATTTAGAAAGTAGTATAGAAAAACTAGATAGCCAAATAGAACAAACTTTAAAAAATATAGATGACAATAATAATGGAATAACTAAAACTGAAAATGATATAAAAAAGCTACAAGATCAAATAGGTTATGCTGAGAATGATATAAAAGACCACAAAAGTGTATTAAATAAAAGAGCTAGAGCATTCTATATTAGTGGCGTTAATGGTTACATGGAGATAATAATGGATTCTAAAAATTTTGATGATTTTATATCTAGAGTAGATTCTATTAAAAGAATTATAGGCTTTGATGAAGAGATTATTACTGACTTAAATAAAAAAAAGCAAACTATAGTTGAGCAAAAAGAAAAGCTACAGCAAGAAAATAAGAATCTTCTAGCATTAAAAGCAGACAATGAAAAAAAGTTATCCAAGCTTAATGAAGACAAAGAAAATCAGAAAAAATTAATAGATCAGATAAAAATAGTTGCAATAAATGATGAGTTAAAAGGGAAGCTTGCTAGCCTAAATATATCTGTAGATTCTTTACCATCTAAAGACAATGCTGTTATTAGCTATTCATATAAATTTTTAGGCACACCCTATCTTTGGGGGGGAACTACACCAAGTGGTTTTGATTGTTCTGGTTTTATGCAATATGTTTATGCGAATTTTGGAGTTAAAATTGGAAGAACAACTTATGATCAGATAAAGGATGGAAGTGAGGTACCAATAAATCAGCTTCAACCTGGTGACTTAGTGTTTTTTGGAACTTCTAGCGATCCACATCATGTAGGTATGTATATAGGTTATGGAATGTACATACATGCACCACATACTGGCGATATAATTAAAATTTCAGAATTAGTAAATAGAGGTGATTACTTAACAGCTAGAAGAGTTAAGTAACATATAGAAAATGAGCACTAGTAGAGATACTGGTGCTTATTGATTTAGTGAGTCTACTGAAGATGGGACATACTTGAAGCTCACCAGAAATAACTGGTGAGCTGGGACTTTACCTAATATTCATCCCATTCATCTTCATATCCATATCCACCGTATGGGAAGATATATGGAAAAATATATGGGAAGATATATGGTCGTGAATAATATGGATATCTGCGTCTACGTCTTCTACGACGTCTTTGTCTGTATCCTGGATCATCATATTGATTTGAATCTTCGTATTCTTCTGAATCTTCATATTCTTCTGAATCTTCATATTCATCCCTCATAGGCATTGAATAGTTGCATAGAGGACAATAATACATAGGATAAGTAGGATGATCCATATTTCTAGGCTGAGAGCAATTTTCGATTGTTTCTTCAGTATTGTCGTTATTGTAGTCAATGGTATTCATGAGATACCTCCATAAAATTTACTACACTACCATACTATGAAGAAATGGCTAAAGTGTTAATAAAAATTTTAAAATATATATACATAAAAATAGAAGTTATTATGTGAAAATAAGATGGGAGCAAGGTAAGTTTTAATAATAAAGAGATTCTAAACAGGGCTTTTTCCATATAAAACAAAACATAAGAAAGGTTAATGTTACATATAATAACCATTAGAGGTGATACTAATGGTTAACAAACATAAAGTAAAAGATAATCAGTATGCAAAGTTAGGAATAAGAAAAAATTCAAATGGAGATTTTGAATATATAAACCCAAATGACAAAAATAAATCTAAATATAAATCAGTTAAAAAAGAGTCTTAGTATAGGCTCTTTTTTCTTTATTAGCAATTTAAAGCTTTTTCACACAGAAAAGAATGCATTATTATTTATTTACACATTTAGTAGGCATCTGCATAAATATAGTTAAGGGGGATATTTTTATGAGTAAATTTGCAATAGATCCTGGTCATGGAGATGTAAATGGAAGTTTAGGTGGAGACGGAGGAGCAGTAGGATATTTACTTGAACAAGATTGTGCTTTGGATATAGCAGATAGGGTTATAGACAAACTTCAATCTTTGGGACATGAAGCTTGGAATGTAAGACCTTCTAGTGCTTCTAGTGTTACAGACTCACTTCAAAAGAGGTGTGATTCCGCTGCTAATGCTGATTATTTAGTAAGCATTCATCTTAATGCAGGTGGGGGAAAAGGTAGTGAGATATTTGCCATGAGTACTGCAGGAAATACTTTAGCATCTAAGGTATTAAATGAACTTGTAGCTTTAGGTTTTGTAAATAGAGGGGTTAAAGATGGAAGTGGATTATATGTTATAAGACATTCGATTCCAGTAGCTATACTAATAGAAGTTTGTTTTGTAGATACTCAAACAGATGCTAATTTATATAATCAACTGGGGGCTGAGGTTATAGCAAATGCAATAGTGAAAGGATTAACAGGACAAACTGTAGATAATCAGACTTCTGATTTAAAGCAGAGTATTATGGCACTACAGTATAATTTTAATATGGTGCGTAACGCAGGATTGCAAGTTACTGGCGTAGTAGATCAAGCTACTTTGAATGCTGTGAATAGCTACTATGTTAAAAGAGGGGAAAATAATGATATTGTAAAATGGATTCAGCAGAAATTAATAGGTTGGGGATATTTAGCTATTGGAAAAGATTCAGGGTTATTTGATGAAGCTACTTTTCAAGCAGTTACGAATTTACAAAAGAATTGGGGAAGAACAACTGATGGAGTAATAGGCCCTAAAACTTGGGAGATATTTTTAAATAATTAAAATTAGGGCTTCAGATATATTAGGTTTATCTGAAGCCCTATTGAGCAACTTGGATATTTTGCTTAAAAGCATAGGTCTTAGTTATTTGCTTGTCGTTATATCGAAAATACTTTTTAACGTTTTCTTTGATGAAGGGAAATAAAGCTCTGATGTATTCTCTGTAATTGGTTTAAATACATAACCCTGTTGTTTATAATATTCTATTATTTTTGGCAATGCCTCACAAGTATTTTTGTGCATATAGTCACAATGCATTAGTAATATAATAGAAGACATTGAATCTGTGTCTGTAGTAGCTTCTCTAAAGAGTTTACTAGAAGGCGTCTTAGGGTTAATTCCATCGGATACCTGAACATTCCAATCATATATTTTAAAGTTATCTTTATGTAATTTATTTAGAAATTCATTATTTAGACGTTTTCTACTTCCGCCTGGAAATCTAATAATATTTGGATTAGTACCAGTAATTTTGTTAATCTCATTGCGGCAATCATTCATTTCTTTAATGAAATTATCATTATTACGGTATATACGTTTAAATTTATGAGTATAAGTATGTAGGCCAATACTATGTTCTTCTTTATGAATCCTTTTTACAGTATCTTCAAATCCTACAATTTGATTTCCTATAAGAAAGAAAGTTGCCTTTACATCTTTTTCTTTTAGAATGTCCAAAATTTTATTTGTAATAACACTAGGTCCATCATCAAAAGTTAAATAAATAACTTTTTCGCCTATATTTTGTTCATTTATTAAAGGTGTATTTATACACGCTTTACTAAGTAAAGTAATAACTATCCTGTCATGCATAATCTGAGCAAAAATTAAAGTTATAAATAAAACAATTAAGAAACGAGAAAAATTTTTAAATGTATTTTTCAACTACCTCACCTCTAATGGATAAAAAATTTTAGAATGTATTAATAAAAATACTAAATAATACTTCTGATTTAGTGTTTTCATAACATATAAGTTTAATAGCTTGAAAATTTTACAATTAATTATTATCTAAAATAAAAAATACAAACTTACATAAAATACTCCATATAAGTTTACGTTGGAGGTGTATTTTGTGTTTAAGGTTAATAAAATTGTATTATTTATTCTTTCAATATTTATAAGTACAGTTGTTATATTTCAAAAAGGTATTAATTATCAATCAATAAGTTGTATGACACCTGTTCAAGCCGATGATGAAAAAGTTATATTAATTGACCCAGGTCATGGAGGTATTGATGGAGGAGCTGAATCTAAAAGAGGTACTGTTGAAAAAAATATTAATTTGAGTATAAGTCTTAAGTTAAGGGATAGTCTGAATAAGTTAGGTTATACCGTCATTATGACAAGGGAGGAAGATAAAGGTCTTTATACTGAAGATGGAAGTATGAATAAGAAAAAAATTGAAGATTTGAATAATAGATGTAAAATTAAGCGAGAATCAAATTGTGATATTTTTGTAAGTATTCATCAAAACTTCTTTGATCAAAGTTACTATAGTGGTGCACAGGTTTGGTATTCAAAAAATGAAGAGGGTGAAAAGTTAGCTCATATTATTCAACAAAATCTAAGAAAAGATATAAATAATAAAAACAAGAGAATGGAAAAATTAGGAAATTCGTACAAAGTATTAAGATGTTACTGTAATATACCATCAGTGATTGTGGAGTGCGGATTTTTAACAAATCCACAGGAAGAAAAAGAATTAATTAAAGATGAGTATCAGAATAAGATAGTAGAGTCCTTATCTAAATCCATCGAAGAATATTTTCAGGATGTAAAGAAAACGAGAGACATTTGGAAATTTAAATTTTGATTTTTCATAGAAAATGTTATCACAACATTTGTGTTGATGCATATAATATTATTAAACAGGGGATAAAAGTAAAAAAAGTGCTAGTACTGATTTTATTGAAATAAAGGAGCAGAGGAAAAACCTCTGCTCTAATTATGTTATATTCTTTATGAAATATACGAATCACATAGATTTAGAAATTAAATTCCAAAGTGACTAAGAGTTTCATTATAATTAAGAGCTTTAGAAATGGAAAGGTCATACTTTAATATTTTTATTGATTGATGTTTAGCTATCATATTTCCTATTCTTAATTTTTCAATATCATAATAGTCAAGACAGTGAGTATCAGATCCTACTGATATTTGTATATTATTTTTCTTTAATTTCTTAAATAATCTACTTGTTCTCCAACTATCTATAGAATCTACAACTTCATCAAAGTAACCATATCCATCATTAACGTTTAGCTCCCAAAACAAGTTATTTTCTTTTAACATATTAATTACAGTTTTTAAACCATAAATTTTACAAGAATTTAGAAGATCGGTATGAGCAAGGCCTAGTTTACAGTTTAATTTTGAAGTGTATTCTTTAAGTTCAGTAAACTTAACACTATTTTTAAAGTAATCTATGTACTCAAAAAGTATATAATCTAATTTGTTTAAATCATCGTAAGGTAGGTTTTGTAAATCGCAAAACTCTCTATTCATGCATAACTCAATTCCTGCAAATATTTGAATTTCATTCTGATACTTGTGCTTCAATTTATTAATATTTTCTATATATTCTTTCAAATCTTGTTTCTGTACTGAACTGCATTTTGAAGTATGAAAATGGTCAGAAATACCAATTGAGGTTAAACTATTTTTCAGGGCATTTTGTATAATATTTTCAGGAGTGTGTATTCCGTCAGACCAAATGCTGTGATTATGCAAGTCCATAAACGCTATAGAATCTAAATCCATAGGACATACCTCATTTCAATTTAGAGTGTTTTCAGAAAATTACGTTTGCATACTATATATGATATACCGAAAATATAGTAGTGTAAATGCTCTTTACCATATTAATAAGGTGAAATATTAACAGATAAAATTCTGGGGAAAATATATATTGAATTAAAAAATTCAGTAACGTTGTACAAGCAGCATCATATAATAATATTGAACAAAGGATAAAAATAAAGAAATACCGGTATGTTTTTTTATTGTAAATTATAGGGCAGAGGTGTAATTTAACCTTTGCTCTTTTTTAATTTAGTATTTTGAAATAAGATAATAAAAATTAAAAGCACTTAAATAGGACTTATGAATATAATAAATATTGGTAGTATAAAAAAAGAGGTGCCTAATATTGAAAATATATGTAGTTAGACCAAGAGACTCAATATGGTCTATATCAAGAGCCTTTGGTGTTAGTACACAAAGTATTATTGATGCTAATGGATTAAGTGATAAATCTAAGCTAGTTATAGGTCAAACTTTAGTTATTCCATCTAAAGAAATGGCATATAGAGTTCAACGAGGAGATACAATTTGGTCTATAGCAAGAAAATTTGGAGTTTCAGTAGAAAGTATTTCTGAACTAAATGATATTCCTAGCCCATATTTAATTGCACCAGGAACAATTATAAGGATTCCGGAAAAGTCGAAGAATTATGGGTATATTGAGGTCAATGCGTTTATTCAGCCTGGTAAACCAGAAAGGGATAAACGAGTTGCAGGTGAAGCAGCACCATACTTAACTTACATTTCTCCCTTTAGTCATCATGTAAAAGGTGATGGTAGTCTTACTCCTATGAATGATGATACTGTATTACAAGTAGCAAAAGATAATAAAGTTGCGCCTTTGTTATCTATAACAAATTTATCAGAGAGCAACTTTGATACGAATGTTATTAATTCCATATTAAAGAACAATAATCTACAAGACAAACTAATAAATAATATAATTGCTTTGTTAAGAGATAAAGGATACTATGGAGTGATAATTGACTTTGAAAGAATTTCACCAGAGAATAGAGAATTATATAATAAGTTCTTAAGAAAAGTGGTAGATAAGCTGCATCCATTAGGTTATGTTGTAGGTACTGCACTTGCACCTAAAACTTATGATGTTACTGAGGGAGCGTGGCATGGTGCCCATGATTACAAAGCTCATGGAGAAATTGTAGATTTTGTTGCAATAATGACATATGAATGGGGCTGGTCCGGTGGTGCAGACCAAAATAAACAATGTCATATTAACTTAAGAAAATTCTCAGTTCATTTTCGTCTGAATCCCACACAATCTTGTCTACGATAAGCTTTATCAATCTTCTCTTATCTTCCAGTTCATCGGTTGCTAAAAATTGCTTAATGTTCATATATGTGGCATCAACATTATTATTATCAACCTCACTAAATATTTTTTCCCTTTCTAATTTTAGTAATTCCTCTTTTAATAAATTATTAGTTTTGGTCAATTCCTCTATCCTTTTAGTTACTTCTTTAGCAGCTTCTTCTGAAAAGAGTATTAGCTTATCAATTAGACTATCTATAGCACGTTTGTTTTCTGAAATTTTCTTATTTACACCTTTGATAACACTATTAATATTTTTTACTTCATTACTTTTTTTCATATATTCATTTAATATTTTTTTATCACATATACTCTGTAAAAAATTTCTTACTTCTTGTTCTGCTTTTTCTACTCTTATAGAAAGGTTTTCGCAGTCGCTTTTCCTATATCTATCACTCCTGCAGATAAAATAATACCTTCTAGTTCCATCAGCACGCTTAGCACTCACAGAAACGCCTAATCCACCACCACATTTACACTTCATTATTCCGCCAGTTAAAAAGGAAAATTGGCTCTCGTGCGGGTGAGGTTCTACTGCTTTTTTATCAAGCCGTTCTTGTACTAATATCCATAAATCTAAATCGATAACAGCCTTATGTTGTGAAACTCCGACAAACCTACCTTTGTCTTTCCATGATTTTACACCATTTTTTCTTGGCCTTCGGTTGTAAGGTAAAAAACCACATCCATTAGGTTCACCATAAACAGCATATCCTTGGTTTTCTAAATATTTTATACTTTCAGGTGTTGATATCAAGTATGTTGGATTTGTTATCATATTATATATAATGTTAAATTTATATTGAAAACCTTTTGACTCAAAAAACTTTGATATTTCAAAAGCTGTATAGCCCTGGGAGTATTTTAAAAATATCTCTCTTATATTATCAGCTTCACTCTCCATTAGTTTTAGATAAGATACTATCTTAGTACCTTCCTTAACTTTTTCTACAATATAACCCGTAGGAGCAGTTCCGCCGGACCAACGACCTAGTTTAGCAAGTTCCTTCATATTGTCTTTAACTCTCTGAGCTATATTCATTCTTTCCATTTCAGCGAAAGAAGCCAATAGCATCATCATCATTTTCCCTATAGGTGTGCTTGGATCAAATCCTTCTGTAACAGATACAAGTTTTACATTCAGTTTTTCAAGATTATCAAAAGTATTAACGAAATCAACTATATTTCTAGCAATACGGTCAATCTTGTAAACTGCTACTGCATCAAACTGTTTAGCCTTAACAAGTTCCATCATACGCTTAAAATCAGGTCTGTTAGTATTTCCTCCACTGAATCCTTCATCTTCAAATACTTCAAATTTACATTCTTGATTTTCTCTTTTAAAATATCTCTTACATATTTCTATTTGGTTCTTAATACTTTCTCCAGTATCGGTTTCTATTGATTTACGACTATATATAGCTATTCTCATGATTATTCACCCTCGCAAATACACTTAAATTCTCTATTACACTTACTACATTCTATAATACAATTTAGCATTAATCTAGGGCAAATATCAAATTCCTGTGCTATCTGATATAACATACGTACAGAAGGGCTTTTTAAGCTCCATTCTAATTCAGATATATATCCTTGTGATGTATTTAGCCTATTCGATAAAGTTTTTTGCGACATTTTTCGCAATTTACGCCACTTTTTTATATTTAATCTTGAGTTCATAAATCACTCCTCTCTATTGGCAATGGCAATTTGAATATATCCTATAGCGATATTTTATGTCATTACAATTATATTTCCATATATGGGTTAAGTTAAAAATAAAGGTGTATTGTGTAAATCGTCTTGCGAATATTGTCAAAATGTATCGCTTATAGCGATGCACTTTAGGTTTATAATATTATTAACAAGTAAAAGCAGTATAAAATGACAAATATTAAAATCTATAAAAGAATTAAAATGTTTGTACAAAATAAATTTAGTATATATCCAAGCATCCTTTGTTTTTGCTATGATAAAACTAGAGGATCAGGTGCAAACATTTAGGAATTTAAATAAATAATAAGATTCATTAGCCTTAAAAAGATATACTTTTAGGTTTATAGTATGCTTACAAAGTAATTTTTTTAATATGTATGCGAAAAAATTGTTTTCTATAAATATAATATATATATACCTTGAATTTATGAAAATTGACAGTAAGTCATAAAATATTTAAAAAATTCTAAAATTAATACTTGCATTTTAAAGACAAGCTGTTATATAATGTACTCATAGTTTTTCAAATATTTTAATGTTTTAAATTTAAAGAGAATTTTAAGTAATAGATTTTAATAAAGAATTTGTAAAAATTCAAGGAGTACATAAATTTATTGGATAAGGAAAAATATTTATAGCGAAAAGTGTTTGTTCAAAAAGTGAAATGTTTTTTGAAAGCATTTTTAAGCACACTATTTTGCGCTATAACTATATCCAATAAAAGTACATCTTGAATTTTTTTTGCGTTAGGAGGAATAAAAATATTTTTCAAATTGCGAACAACAGTTCGCAAAACTATTGATTCATAGTAAAAATAGGAATATAATTTAAATAAGTACAGGGGATGAAACGGGAGGGGTATTAATGAAATTTTCTTATATACTCGCAGAGATGATACAAAAAGAAGATTTGGTTATTGAAGGGGATTTAGAACAAAAGGCAGCAGAAGTAATGAAATTGATTATAAAAGAAGAAAAAAAACAGGGTGCTTTTCGATAAGCCATCCTGTTTTTATTTGTTTTCAATTATTTTTAAAATATTAAGTATTTTGTTGGCTAGTTCAACCTTTTCTTCATAAGTCATGTTTTCATTATATAAATTAGCTTCCCTAAGTTTATCTTCAATAATGAAACTAAAATCATTTATAGTATCTAAATTATTTTCAGAGAAACTATTTTTAGTGTACTGTTCCATAAATTTATTAATTACTTCTTTTGATATACTACCAGGACCATTGAACAAATCCATGCTATTTCTTATTTCTGTTTTGCCGAGCAAATAATCAATAGAACAATCGAAAAATTTTGCTAAAGCTTGGAGCGTATCTGTTTCGGGAATTTGTTTATTGTTTTCATATTTTGATATAGAACTTTTATCTAAAAAGAACTTATTAGCTAATCTTTCTTGAGTTAAGCCTCGCCTTAATCTTTCTTTTTTAAAACGTTCTCCAAAAGTAGCCATTTCGAAACACCTCCAATATATATATTATACAATAGTTGATTCAAAATAAATAAAAGTTGCCTAATAATCATATTTTTTTAAAAAATCTATTGACAAGTTGATTTCAAATCACTATTATATAAATATAGAGTTGATTTTAAGTCAACAAGATATTGAAGAGGTGATAGTATGTTAAGAGAATTAAAAGCCTTAAGAGCTAGGTATGGATATACACAAAAGGATTTAGCAAAAGTAATAGGAGTTGATGAGACTTCGTATAATAAAAGAGAAAATGGTAAAATTCAGTTTACTTTAAAAGAAATTAAAATAATAAAAAAAGAATTTAGGTTATCACCTGCTGATGTAGATTTAATTTTTTTTAATGATGAAGTTGATTTTAAGTCAACAAACACTGCATAGTTAGTTTATGCACATTGACAAAATGAATACTGGAAAACGGAGGATGGGAAAATGAGTAACGAATTACAAATCAAACAACCAACATTGGATAGTAGAGAAGTAGCGAAGATGATTGACATTGATCATTGGGAGATATTAAGAAAACTTGAAGGGTCGAAAGATAGAAAGGGTTTTATAAAAATTTTAAACGACAACCATTTGGTGGTGGTTGATTATTTTATCAAAAGTAATTATTTAGACGAGAAAAGAGAAGAAAGACCATGTTATCTATTCACTAAAATGGGTTGTGAGTTTATAGCTAACAAGTTCAATGGTGAAAAAGGCGTTTTATTTACTGCTAAATATGTCAAAAAATTCAATCAAATGGAAGGATACATCAATAGTAGTAAAGCTCTAAATAGTTTTAAAGCAGAAGTAACAACCTTGATTGATGACATAGTATCTCAAAAGATGGACCAAATAGAGGATAAATGCTCTCAATACTTTAGACCAGTAAGTAAAGAAAAACAAAATATAATTCAATACATTAAAAAGAGGTTAGGCATAGATAAAGCTAATGAAGAATATGAACTTGTCAAACAGAGAGTACTGATTAAGCTTGGCGGTGAAAAGTGGGAGGATATACCTGTAGAAGCATTGGTCAATTCATTAAATATAATTGATGAATCTATAAGGGTAATTAAGGCAGATAGAATTGACAATCAAATGTCATTCTTTGAATCTGCTTGCACTAAATAATTAGTTGGAGGTAACAGTATGAATAAATCATTAGAACAAAGAATTGGTGAATTAGAGAAAAAAGTAGCTGCACTTGAAGGACAAATTCAAGCACAGCCAACTTTAGAACAAATTGTTAGTAATGTAGCTGATGAAATAAAAAAATCTTTAAAATCAGTTAATCTTTAGTAGAATTTAATTCTTCATGGTATTTGATTAACATTTGTTTAGAAACCTTAGATGATATATCAATCATCTGCTCTACAATACTAGCGAATGGATCTTTATCACCATTACGTACAATTTTAGATTTAAATTCATTAGCACAATCTAAGCGAATTTTTTCAAAATCAATATCCATAAAATCACCTCCTTTAAGGTGATAATTCTACAAAAATATGTAAAAACCTCTAAATTAAGAGAATAAGGAGATGTAGCAGTATGGAAATGAAACTAACTGTTACACAAGATAAAAGAGAAGAAACAATAGATAAAATATTAAAGCTTGTAGAAGAAGAATATCCAGGAATAGAAGTCACAGCATTATTCACAAGAAAGCTTTTAGAAGAGACCATAAGAATTTTAGAAGATAGATGCCTAGAAGCACCACTTAGAGTTTTAAATAAACTGGGGTAAAATGGGGGAATAACTCGAATCCAAGGAGGAATTCCCACAATGGCAGTATTAAAAACAAAAGAATATAGAAAAATGAGAAACTTATCTATTAGCAAATTGAGCTACAAAAGCAAAGTAGCTAGAGGATATATAACAGAATTAGAATCAGGGAAGTATGCCAATCCAGGGCTACAAACTATATGCAAGTTATCTAAAGCAATGAAGATTACACCAAACGAATTGATAGGGCAGGAACTATGGCAGTGGTGGTAAGTGGTAGAAGAAGATTTTAAAGTACTTTAAGAAACTTTATTAAGGTATGTAGCAAATTTAAATCACAAACATATAATGATAAAAATAATCTTTTAGGAGATTAATTATGGGAAAAAGAAAAGATGAAAAAATTAAGGTAATTATAGCCAATCCAGAAAGACTTCCTTATGCAAAAGAGAAATTAATGAAATTTCTTTATGATGAGTATATGAGAAAAGCATCTAGTGAAGATACTGAAAAAATCGCAAAATAAATTTACAGGAAGGTGTTTAATAAATGTCTGGAAAAGTTTATGTAATTGTAGATAACACATTTAGGTTTATAGATGTAAAAGCAACTAAGAAAGAAGCGCAACAACTTATTAAAGAATTAGAAGAAGGACTTGAATATATAGATGTAACAGAAGTTACATACAGCATAAAAGAAAAGGAACTTTAGATAAAATAGGGCTTCCAAAGCCTTATAAAAAATTTTAAATCAGCGAAAAACACAAACACCTCACATCATATTATATGTGGATAACTTCAAAAAAGTACCAAAATTTTAAGAAGGTGAAAAAATGCTTGATGTTGATGGTAACCAAGTTTACGAGAACAGCACAGGTCAGACAGTTGGAGAGATTGACTCTCTTACACAAAAACAATTAGAAGAATTATTGGAGGGGAAAGGGAATGAATGAGATTGTACTTAAAAAAATGATTTTGAAAAACTTCAAAGGAGTAAAGGACCTAACAATAGACTTTGGAGAGAAAACATCAATCGAAGGAGATAACGCAACAGGAAAGACTACTGTATTTGATTCATTTTGCTGGCTGCTTTTCGATAAGGATAGCCAAGACAGAAAGGACTTTGAGATTAAAACACTAGATAGCAATAACGAGGTTATCCATGGCTTAGAACATACCGTAACTGGTGTACTAGAGATTAATGAAAAGCCAATAACTTTAGTCAAAACCTTCAAAGAGAAATGGACCAAAAGACGAGGGGAAGCCGAAAAACAATTTACTGGACATGAAACACTTTATTATATAGATGAGGTTCCAGTTAAGAAAAGCGAATACCAGGATAAAATCAACAGCATAATTGATGAAAACTTATTTAAGCTTATCAGCAATCCTTTATACTTCAATGGCAATATGAAGTGGCAGGATAGAAGAAATGTAATATTAGATATAGTTGGAGACATAACAGAGGAAAGCGTAATCAATTATAAGAGCGAATTAAAACCACTACTACCTTTACTAGAGGATAAGGACATTGACACTTTAAAAAGAAGCGTAGCAGCCAGGAGAAAGAAACTAAATGATGATATAAAATCTATACCTTTTAGAATAGATGAATGTAATAATTCCATCCAAGAGCATGATTGGAAAGCACTTGAACAAGAATTACAGACGCAAGAAAATGATCTAAAAGAGATTGAAGATACTCTTTTAGATGCAGGAAAAGTAACAAAGGATGCTTTAGATCAGCAAGCACAATTATATGGATTAAAAACCAGGATACAAGCAATAGAATATGTAGTTAATAAAGACAAAGATAAGCCACTTATGGACTTGAAATCTAAGCTTCAGAAAGCAGAATATGAATTGAAGACAGAAGAAAACAAGTTTAACAACCTATTAGAGAAGAGAAGTATTTGTGAAAATACAGTAATAGAAGTAACGGAACAGAACAACCAGTTACGGGCAGAGTGGCACGAAATAAATAAAAAAGCATTGAAGTTTGATGAATCTAAGTTTGTTTGTCCAGTATGTAATAGACCATTCGAGGAACATGATATTGAAGCTAAAAAAGTTGAAATGGCTGAGAATTTTAATCTTAATAAAGCTAAGGAGTTATCAGCTGTAGGAAATAAAGGCAAAAATGGTAAAAGGATGATAGATAAATTAAAAGAAGATATAGAATCCATAGAAGAAGAAATAGAAAAAGCTAAACTTCAATTAACAATACTGGGAGGAGAAAAGGAAAATCTTGAAGATAAAATAGCTAACTTTAAGCCAGTAGATACTTTGAACACCAACAGGGAATACCAGAATCTTAAAAAAGAAGTTGATTATATGGAAGCGTTGATAGCTGAAGAAGCTGCAACAGAAACTAATACTTCAGCATCAACATTAAAAGGTAAAAAGAAAGAGATAACAGCGAAGATAGATGATATTAAAAGACAGCTCGTAGCAAGAGAAAATAATGCAACTATACAAGTAAGAATAGCAGACTTAATGGATCAAGAAAGGTCATTGTCTGAACAGATAGCTAAAATAGAAGGTCAAGAATTCTTATGCGAGGAATTTATAAAAACTAAAGTGGAGCTCATGGAAAGTAGCATAAATAATAAATTCAAGTTAGTTAACTTTAAACTCTTTGATATTCAGATAAATGGGGGACTAAATGAGTGCTGCACAGCTATGGTCAACGGTGTACCTTTTGAAAGCCTTAACTCAGCAGCAAAGATTAATGCTGGATTAGATATTATAAATACTCTATCAGAACATTATGAGGTTGAAAGTCCTATATTCATTGATAACGCTGAGAGCATTAATGACATATTAGAAACCAATTCACAAATGATATGTTTAACAGTTAGCCAGGATAAAGAATTAAAAATTAATAGAGAAGAAAGAGAGGTAGCTTAATATGGAAAATAATAAAACTACAGCAGTAACTACAATGGAGAAAAACCTGTCAGATCAGGTATTAAATAGGGTAAAGGATTTAGAAAAGGAGAACAACCTTCAGTTTCCAGCAAATTATAGTTATGCAAATGCTTTAAAATCAGCATGGTTAATACTTCAGGAAACACAAGATAAAAACCATGCACCAGTTTTACAAAGCTGCAGTAAAGAAAGTGTAGCAAATACTCTTTTAAATATGGTAATCCAAGGGTTAAGTCCTGCTAAAAAACAATGTTACTTTGTACCTTATGGCGGTAAGCTTCAGCTTATGAGGTCCTACATGGGGACTATAGCAGTAACAAAAAGACTTAAAGGCGTAAAAGATGTAAAAGCCTATTGCATATACGAGGGTGATGAATTTGAAACAGAGTTTGATCTTGATACTTGCACATTAAAAATAAGCAAGTTTAATCCTAAATTTGAAAATGTTGATACTACAAAAATTAAAGGTGCTTTTGCGGTAATCTTAGGAGAAAAAGGACCTATCCATATAGAATTAATGAACATGGCACAAATCGAAAAAGCATGGGGCATGAGCAGATCATATAGCAAAGATAGTAAAGTTCATAATAATTTTACGGATCAGATGGTAAAGAAAACTGTAATCAACCGCGCATGTAAATTATTTGCTAACACTTCAGATGATAGCGATATATTGATAGATGCCTTCAATCAAGCTCAAAGTGTAGATGATGATGAAAAATACGATAAATCCAACTTAGTTGATAATGTTGAATATGAGGTTAAAGAAGAAATTAAAAAAGAAGCCAACAGTAAACCTATAGATATACAGCCAGAAGAAGGCAACGAAGAGAAGAAAGTAGTTGATGTAGAGCCAACACCTGTAGAGCATAAAGAACATCATAAAGAAGAAATACAAAAACAGCAAACTATTATCAATGATGATCCAGGGTTTTAATTATGAAACTGAAAGTGCTAGCAAGTGGTAGCACTGGGAACTGCTATTTACTAAAAGGAGAAAAGGAAACGCTTATATTGGAATGTGGAATACCATACAAAGAAATATTAAAGGGTTTAAATTACGATTTGTCTAAAGTTAGATTTGCCTTATGTAGCCATTCACATAAGGATCATTCCAAAGCTATCAAGGATTTACTCAAAAATGGTATTGATGTATACACCAGCAAAGAAACTTTAGAAGCTCATGGAGCCACAGGCCACAGAGCACACAATGTAGAAAGCGAGAAACAATTTAAAATAGGAGGATTTACAATACTTCCTTTTAAATTGGAGCATGACGTATATAATTTAGGATATTTAATCCAGCATGAAGAACTAGGGAAGCTATTATTCCTAACAGATACCTACTATTGCAAATATAACTTCAGTGGGTTAAACCATATCCTTATAGAAGCAAACTATTCAGAGGAAATATTAAAAGAAAATATAGAAAACGAAGTTGTTCCAGTGGGTTTAGCTGCAAGAGTAACAAAGTCACATTTTAGTTTAGACAATGTAAAAGGATTTTTAAAAGCTACAGATTTAAAAGAAGTAAAAGAGATAGTTTTAATACATCTGAGTGGCGATAACAGCAATCCTAAAGAGTTTAAAACAGAGATAGAGAAGACTACAGGTAAGGAGGCTTATATAGCTAGAAAGGGATTAGAAATTGATTTATCAGTATTTTAGGAGGATAAAAGTATGCTTGAAAAATAAAAATGCACCCTTTGCAGAGGATGCATACATCATAAAAATTGCTTGGATAAGAGCCTGACAACTCTTGTCCCCATTATACAACGTGATACACGTTAAGTTCAATATTATTATATGGACAAAGTCAAAATTTTATACATGGGGATGGTAAAAAAATGAAAAAAGAATTAGTTAAAAAGGTAGCTAAAGTAGCAAAGAAGGATGTTAAATTCTCTAAAATGCTAGTAGCTTGTGGAAAGAACTTTTAGATAAAAAAGGAGATGAAGCAGCAATTATGGCAGAACCAGCTAAGTGGATAAAAATTACTACAACAATGTTTGAGGATGACAAAATAGATATGATTCAAAAAATGCCAGAGGGAGATGCTTTATTAATTATATGGATAAGACTAATTACTATGGCTGGTAAAAGTAATGCAGAAGGATACATTTTACTACAAGAGGATATAGCATACACGGATGATATGTTAGCAACTAAATTTAATAAACCTTTGAATGTTGTTAGATTAGCATTAGTAACTTTTGAAAAATTCAAGATGATACAAATAAATGAAAAAGGAATATTAGTTACTAATTTCAATAAGCATCAGGACTTGGATAAGTTGAATACTAAAAGGGAACAGGACAGACTTAGACAGCAAAGAAAAAGAGAAAGGGAGAAACTTTTATTAAAAGCCGCTAAAGAAGAAATAGGGGCAGAAGAAAATATGTCACGCGTGACATCACGTGACAATCACACAAAAAACATATGTGACAATGAGCGTGACTCTTCTATTTCTACTTCTACTACTCTTATATCTATAGATGATATAGAAATAGATAATAGTAATAGCATAAACCATGCCAATAAAATAAGTTTTATAGATTTTTTTAATGAAAACTTTAGTCACTTAATAACACCGATTGAAGTACAGATTTTACAGAGCTATATAGAAGATGGAATAGAAGAAGCTGCTGTAGTGCTAGCTCTTCAAGAAGCTGTGGAAGCAAGTAGAAAAGATATGAGGTATATAAAGAAAATTTTAGATAGGTGGTTAGAAGATGGAATTTTTACAGTTGCAGCAGTAATAGCAGATAAAAGGAATTTTGAAAATAGGAAAAAGAAGGGGGGGCAGAAAGATGGAAGCACTGGACAGGATACTGGGGCAAGTTCGAGGTACAACTTCAGATAGTGTGGAGCCTAAAAGCATTGAATATAAATGCATTAAGTGTAAGGACACTGGATGGATTTATAGTAAAGAAACTGATAACTATAAAAAGTGTGAATGTGCAGAAATAGAACATCTAAAAAGTTTATGGGAACATAGTGGTATAAGAGCAGAGCAGCAGAAATTAAAATTAAACGAGTATAAGCCTTATGATGATACAACCAAGGAAGCTAGAGATAGGGCTGTAGAGTATATAAAAAGTTTTAACGATATAAAAGGGAACAGAGAAAATGGATTTGGATTATTTGGTCAGCCAGGAGCTGGTAAAACACATATTGTTGTGGCTATAGGAACTAATCTACTTAACAGAAAAGATAATCCTATTCCAGTAGTATATATGCCTTACCTAGAAGCTATGAGAGAACTAAAGGCTAATTCTATGGATGATGAATACTACCAAAAGCTTATAGATAGATATTGCAGAGCTAAGGTCCTTATAATTGATGATTTGTTTAAGGATAAGATTAAAAACGGAAAATTGTTAAGAAGAGATGGAATGATAGTGGGCCTTAATGAAGCTGACATGAAGCATATATACCCTATATTGAATTATAGGTACCTTAACTATCTACCAACCTTGATAAGCACCGAATGTACTCCTGAGATGCTAGTCGACCTAGACGAAGCACTAGCAGGAAGAATACTAGAGTGTTGCGGTGAAAATATGATTAAGTTTAGAGATCCAAAATATAATTATAGGCTAAGAAAGTTTATGAAGGGGGATTAATCATGTGGATTAGAAGTAAAGATAAGACAGTTTTAGTGGAGACTAAAAGAATTATCGCTAATGGGAAGTGTATTGTAAATCAAGTTTTATGTCAAAGTGAAGCAGATGATTATGACATTTTAGGAGAATATGCAACTAAAGAAAGAGCATTAGAAGTACTGGACCAAATACAACAAAGACTTACAGAAGGGCATAGGAGTGATGTTATTGTAGGTGCAACTAGAGTATACAGAGAGAATGTATTCGAGATGCCGGAGGAGTAGTAATGCAGATGAATATAGGGTTAATGATTGGAAAAGAAAGAACTAAAAGAAATATGACAAAACCTAAATTAGCTAAATTAGTGGGTTGCACAACAAGGGCCATAGAATATTGGGAAAGTGGAAAAAGAAATATAAGTCTTAAACATTTAGATAAGATTTTAAAAGTATTTAATATATCAATGAAGATAGGACATGAAAGTGATTTAGAATAATTCATAATTTATAGACTATCAGACTAAAAAGCCTTGTAGGAAGTCCTTATATAAGAAATAAGTACTACCCATGAGACTAAGGGGTTATCTAGCCTTAGTAACATAATATAAGCAGTTAATTAATCAATGCTTTTAGCTCTACTTAATAAAAAACCTACAGATGCAAATAAAAGATTACGAATTTCAACTGCAGATGCTCCAGCTTGGTTTGAACCAAACCAGTGAACTGCAACGGATGATAAAAGACAAATAATTGCTACGATAGATGCTATTAAGGTTTGAAGTTTTTTACTCGTAATATTTATGTTTTCTGTAGTTTGAGCACCAAAAATAAAACCAAATATACTAGACATAATTGAACGTATGGCTACATCCGTAGGGCTATTTTGGTTTGAATCAAAGAAGATGCTTAAAGTCGTTTCAGCAAGTGCTATAAAGCCTATAATTATCAATGTTTTAACCGCCATATTGACTGAGCTAACATATTCTTTAATGCAACAATAATATTTTTTCATAAATATCACACCTCAATTTATATTATGCTATTCACATAAGTAATGTTAAAAATAAAAATTGAAAATGGGGGATATAAAAATGAATATAGATACACTAATTAAGCTAGAGCAGTCTAAGAATGAAAGAGTAAGAGGAATATCAAGATTAGCTATTATACTAGATATGAAATATAAGGATGTTGAAAAATTAGTAGATAAAATGAAGAAACAGTTAGAAGCTCCTGACACTACACAAAGGCAGTATGAGGCGGCTATGGATGCCGAGTTTAGTTGTTAGGAGTTGATGGAGTGGAAAACATAAGGAGAAAGGTTATAGCTCTTGCTACGAGTTTAGCATTACAAGAAAGCGAAAGAACTGGAAGTGACTATACAAAGTGCATTAGTAAAGCATTAGATGAAGCTTTCTTGAGACTGGGGATGGGCAGAAGGGAATTCATAAGAATGTTTTTATAGGGGGAAGGAAAGATGGGAAGAAGAATAACAAGTGATGATTTAGAATTTGTAAGAGAAAACTGGAATAGCATGAGCAATGTAAAAATGGCTGAAATTTTAGGAATCAATAAAGCATCAGTAACAATAAAAGCAAGAGAATTAGGATTACCTGATAAGAGAAGCGTAACATCCTGTGGTAATTTTAAGAGAACCGAGATATCTGAACAAATAGCAGATTACCTTGATTCAGCTGAGACAATACAAGAGTTAGAAGCTAGAAAGAAAACTTTAGAGTTAGAGCATATCAAAGAACAGATAAAAGATAAAGAGAATCTAAAACTTAAAGTGAAAACAGAGGGTCCCAATGTACCTGATAGAATTTTAAACGGAATAATATTACAGAAGAATGACAATTTTGTTGCATTAAAACTTGAAAAGTATATTGAGTGTTTTAGATACACTGACTTCTTCACCGGAAAGGCGGTAATTATATGATTATAAACTACTTAGAACTAGAAGTTAAGTATGCTAAAAAGGGTAAAGTACAGCAGAGCATGAAGCTAAATGAATGGGCTAGAAACGAGTTTGAAAAGAAAAGGAGTAGTAAATAAATGTTTATAAAAGAACTTATAAAAGATGCACATGAAAATGCAGTAAAGCATGGATTTTGGGAGGATGTAGTATTATTAAAACATAATGCAGAGTTCTATAAAGGTAATGCAATAGCTCCATTTAATTTTGCGATTGGGAATATGTTAATGCTTATTGTTGGAGAAGTTGCAGAAGCACATGAAGCTTTAAGAAAAGGTGATATGGATAATTTTAAGGAAGAGTTAGCAGATGTGGCTATCAGACTAGCAGATTTATGTGGAGGGTTAGGTATTGATTTAGAAATAGAGATTAAGAAAAAGATGGACAAGAATAAAAATAGACCTTATAAACATGGAAAAGCTTTTTAAATATACTAATTTTAAGCTAGAGCAAGGAAATTTTAAAAGGTATATAGAGTGGCGATACAGATAATACTTTAAAATTAGCAAGGCTTAGAATGGCTCTTAGGAACTTTACAAAGTATGTGTACTAGAGTAATAAAACAACAATACAAAGGAGGATAACAATTTGGAAGAGTATTTATGCTGCAGTGTATGTAATCGGAATATTACAGAACTTCATCATATTGTGTATAGGTCACAAGCTCCATACATGGCTAATATAAAGATTAATTTTAAGTATCTATGTCCTGAGCATCATAGAGGAAATGATAGCCCTCACATGAGTAAAGAAGTGGATTTTAAATACAAATATGAGTTACAGACAAAATTATTTGTATTGTTCAGTAAACCTTATTACACATAAAAAGAAATAAAGGATCTACTAGAAACTACATCTAGTGAGGCAAGAAACATTGTGCTAAGACTGATGGGAGGAAAACTTTATGCCAAGTAAATATAAAGCTGAAAAGATAACTGTAGATGGAATTACTTTTGATAGTAAGGATGAAGCATTGTATTACCAATATCTTTTAAGGCAAAAGGCTCAAGGAAAGATTGTAAACTTTGAGATACAGCCTAAATATACATTGATAGCAGCATTTAAAAAGATGGGTAAATCTTATGCAAAAATGACATATACACCTGATTTTTTAATATATCACTTGGATGGTACTCAGGAACTTATAGATGTTAAGGGATTCAGTACCCAGCAGGGAGAAATGAGGAAAAAGTTATTTGATTTTTTCTATCCTGATATAAAACTTACATGGGTTGCAAGGTCATTAAAATTTGGTGTAGATGGATGGATTGAATATAAAGAACTACAGAAAAAGAGAAGGGAGAGCAAGAAAAATGCGTAAATTGTATGAAAAAGAAGATTTGTCCAGAAAGGTTTTAGAAGTAAATATAGATAGCCCAGTTTTCCAACCTATATTGGACAAGTTTAATGAACAAATAATTGAAGTAATCAGACAAGTCTACAATGAAGAGTTTGAAAGTGGAGATGTAACATTAAAGCTTACATTGTCAGTACCTAAACTAACTAAACGATTCCCTGTAGATGAAGGGTTCAATAATCCTAAATATGAAAGCTATGAATATAAAGCATTGAGATTTAAACATAACGTCACTACTACATTAAAGAAAGTAGACAAAGATGATGGTAGCTACTATGGAGAAAAAGAACTTGAAAAGGATGATGAAGGAAATTTCATTGAAAAACCTATTGAAGATCCTCAGTTAAATATGTTTAGAGATTAGGGCCTTTGCCCTAATCTAAGGGGTGATAAAATTTGAGAAATAAAGAATTAATTCATGAAGGACAACTTAGTGTATTTGATATTCAGATTACAGAAAAGCCTATAAAAGTTACAAAAACAGAGGTTGAGGTCACAAAAAGTAGTGATTTTATCACAGAAAACAAAGAATCGTTCACAAATATTGAAATAACAGAAAAACAACAGAAAGTTATAGACAATTTTAAAACTACACAAATTATAAATAGAGTAATCATCTATGCAAAAGGCAGTATTGGAATAGAAGTAAAAGAAGATGGATTTACAACCCATTATATAAACAGAGAAGGGAAAGAAGAATTCAGCTTTAATAATAAATCGCCAGTGCTTCCATGGGATAAGATTATTTATTATACAGAAGAAAAGATACCTCTCACAAAAGAGCAAATCGATAAACTACAAACATTACTTAGTAGGCGGAGAGATGATATAAAAAGAGTGCTCCATAGAAAAGGTGATGAAAATTTATTAGTTGAGTGTGGTGGAAATATTATAAGTATTCTAGCAAATGGATGGCAGATTGAATTTGAAAGTATGGGCCATATTGATTGCGAAGAAAATGAAGTATATCTTATTCCAACTAAAATTACTGAGGAAATTCATGAAGAACCAGAAGAGTTGCAACAAAAAGCTAAGGTTGGGGATTATGTACAAGCCAAGTATGGGAAAGAGCTTATAGAAGGAGAATTATTTTCAGAATATAACTCACATCATACATTTAGCATAATTTTTGAAAATGGGACCAAGCATACAGCAATACCTAGAATAGCTATAACAAAGATACTTAAAAGTGTATGAGGAAGGTGAAGAGATGAAACATAAATTTAAATCACTATATCTTTTCTGTGGGATAGGCGGGGGAGCATTAGGCTTTCAGGAGGCAGAAGAAGAGTATAAAGGAATACAAGGTAGTTTTGAGACTATATGTGGAATAGATTCTGACCCAGAAGTATGTCAAGATTTTGAATATATAACTGGTAGTAGAGCTGAATGTATAGATTTATTCTCTAGAGAGCAATATATAGATTTTCATGGGAAAGAACCTGATGAAGATTGGAAAGAAGTAACTGCTGCAGATATAAGAAAAGCGTGTAATGAAGAATGCCCAGATGTAGTTTTTACTTCTCCACCATGCAAGGGCTTTAGTGGATTACTACCGGAGAAAAGTGCAAAGAGTGAAAAGTATCAGGCATTAAACAAGTTAACAATTAGAGGAATTAAACTTATATGTGAGGCCTTTAAAGATAACTTACCTAGCCTTATATTACTTGAAAACGTGCCAAGGATAACTACAAGAGGTAAGGCGTTACTTGATGAAATAAAGAAAGTTCTTAAGCAATATGGATATGCTTTTTCAGATGGATATCACGATTGTGGTGAAATAGGAGGATTAGCACAGCATAGAAAAAGATACTTATTAATTTGCAGAAATACTAAGAAACTTCAAGGATTCGTATATGAACCACCAGTGCAGAGAGTTAAGGCCATAGGTGAAGTATTAGAGGAACTACCTATGCCAGATGATATTACTATGAGCTCTATGCATAGGCTTCCAAGATTGCAGTGGAAAACATGGGTTAGGTTAGCTCTTATACCTGCAGGTGGAGATTGGAGAGACTTAGAAAACAATCTAAGTAACGATGCGAAAGCGAATTTATATAGGATACAACCTTTTGATGAACCGGGAAGTTGCATAACCGGTGCAGTAGGACCAAGTAATGGTGCAACTTGTATAGCTGACCCAAGAATTGAGAATGTACAAGGATTTGGGAATAAGTATCAAGTCATCAAGTGGGAAGAACCATCAACAACAATTACTGGAAGTAGGATAGGATCAGGAGCTCCAATGGTTGCAGATGTGAGACTTAATGAGAGGAAAAAGAGATATCCTGGCTTATATAAAATAATCCCATGGAGTGAATCAAGTCCAACTATAATAGGGCAAACAGATATTCAATGTGGTGCTTTATCTATAGCAGATGTAAGAATTAATAATAAACCGAGAGCCGGTACTTATGGAGTAATGAACTGGAATGAACCAAGTAAAACAGTAGTAGGTAATGCCGATATTCATGCGGGATGTGCTGCTATAGCAGACCCAAGGATACCAAAAGAAAATGAACAGGGAACATGGATAATTATTGCTGAAGATGGAACATGGCATAGACCATTAACGACTTTAGAACTTGCAGCATTGCAAGGATTACCAATAATGATTAATGGCAAACCTTTAAAGCTTACTGGAAATAGCGATAGTAGATGGAGAGAAAGAATAGGAAATATGGTACCTGTTGGTGCAGGAAAAGCTATAGCAGAAACAATGCTAAGAGCTATGTTGCCACAGCTTAAAGAAGAAATTGTTTTAGGGTGGACACCTATATGGGTAAATCCAATAAAAGCTTTAATTTAACGAGGTGACTATATGGCACTAGATATGGTAGATATAGCTCAAGAAATATATACAGCTGCAAAAAGACTTCAAAAGAGTGGAGATAAACTTTTCACTCTAGCAAGAGAATATGCAGAAGCCGAACAAATATATAGACAAGCATTAGGAATGGAAATGATGAGGCTAAGGGAAGAAAAGGTCCCAATAACCATAATAGGAGATGTAGCAAGGTCCAATAAATCTAATTTAAAGTTTAATAGAGATATGGCGGAATATAGGTATAAAGCTGGCAGAGATAAGGTGCAAGCATTACAAGCTGAGATAAGTGCATTACAGACACTATATAAACGTCAGGAGGATATATAAGTGAAACTTAAAAATTTATCTAATATCAAATGGATAGGCGGGAAACATGGTAAAGAAGAACGGTACCTAGAGCTAATGCCAAAACATAAAATATATGCTGATTGTAACTTTGGAAGTGGAGCTGTAACTTTTTATAAAAGTATTATGGATCCGGCCAAGATAACAATTGTAAATGACAAGAATGATGAGCTTATTAATTATATGCTAGTTTTAAGAGATTGGCCGGAAGAATTATTCAAAGTATGTGATGCACTTCCCTATAGTGAAAGTCTTTATGAAAAATATAAATGGGAACCGGTACCTGAGGACAAACTAGAAAGAGCAGTAAGGTTTTTCTATAAAATGAGGTTAACATTCTCAGGTGGGGGTCATAAGTACAGAAACGGAATAGGCCTTTCAAAAACACAGGACAAGGCACAGACATACCAATCAGCAGTTAATTTAATACCTAATATGGCCAAGCTAATCAAAACATGGAATATCCTCTGCAGAGATTTTGAAGACGTAATTAATTTTTATGATACAGATGAAACATTATTCTTTTTAGATCCACCATATGTAGGGTTTGAAAATATTTATGCAGGAGGATTTAAATCAGAGGATCATTTAAGACTTAGAAAAAGGCTTGAAACAATAAAAGGGAAAGTAATGCTATGCTACTATCCGGATTCATTGATTGATGAACTTTATTCTGACTGGTACCGAGTTGAATATAAGACGGCTTCTAAAATTGAAGTAAGAGGAAATGGAGATAAATGTCCAGTCAGGACTGAATTAATTTTAATGAATTATAAACCTATAGGGATTAAGCAGTTAAGCATAATTTAATCAAACAAGATAAGAGGTTGAGGATAGGGCAGAACACTCTATTCTCAAATAAAAATCAATATCAAGGAGGGAATCATGAGTAAACAATCTATAAGACTAACATTAGTAGAAATGTATGCTATAAAGCATGGATTAGAAAAGCAACTATGCTGTAAAGAAAATGACTTAAGGGTTATGGAAGGCACCACAATTTGGGAAGAAAATATAGAAGCGTACGAAAGACTTAAAAAAGATGTGGAGCATGAAAGAGCACTTATAAATAGGTTTGAAAGTGAGATAAGGGACTTTAGAGAAAAGAATAATATCAAGTAGGAGGATAAAGTCATGGAACAGCTCAGAAAAGTATCACTAAATGACTTCTTAGCTGGGACAGAAATTAGATTCGAAAGTATTCATAAACCAATTTACTGTAGATGTTTATTTAAGATAGATGGAAAGAAGCATAGAGCGAAGATATGTTTTCAGACTGGAATAATAAAAATAAGAGGACAAGTAATTAGGAGGTGCAGCTTATGTTAACAATAGTACTTTTAGTTGCATCGCTAACTCTTATAGTAGTAACTCCAGTCGTATCTTTAGCAATATTTAGGACAGCAAGGAAACTTAAGAAGGAGGGGGAAAATGATAGAAGTTAAAATTACAGAGGAAAATGTTGCAAGAATAAAGCTTTCACTTACAGGATTTGTAGATGGTGTAAATAAGGCTGCAAAAGAACTTAGAAAGTTAATTCAAAAAATGGAAGAGGATAAAATATTAAAAGAACAATTAGAAAGTATAGCTATAGCTACAGTTAAACCTCGAGATACTAAAGACTTATTAGAATTTTTAAGTAAACTTTCAAAAGAATTTAAAGAAATACAAGGGAAGATAGAAGATAAAAATAAATTAAGACAGAGTTGGAAATATAGCAGCTATAGAAGTAAATTTAATTCTAGGATACAGGATAAAAGGACGTTATATCATAATTGCAGGAATAACTGTTAGGGGGTACAAAGCATGGATAAAATAACATTCAGAAAAACTGAAAAGAAGCTATATAACTATTTTGGAAAAGATAAAAAAATATATAGCATCAATAAAAAAATGAATCTCTTAAAAGGGCAAATAGGGGACATAGAAAACAAACTAAAAAATGTAGACATAGATATACCTGAAGAATCTCGAAGTATGACTTATGAAGAAAGAATACAAACAAGCTCGGATGGAGCAAGCTATGCAGAAAGAGCAATGATAAGGATAACAGACAAATTACTTATAGAGAAGGCCAGAAAAGAAGAAGAAGTTGCAGAATTAGAAGAAGAATTAAGAAACATTGAAGCTGATAGCGTAATAATCGAATGTAATATAAAAGATATAAAAAATGAAGATATGGAATTTTTAAAGATGAAGTATAAAGAAGACTTAAAAGATTGGCAAATAGGTTATAAACTAGGAATAGATCAATCAACTGCAACTAGAACGAGACAAAGATTAGTTGAGAATATAGCAAGGTGGGAAGAATGGTGCAAAAGGTTGCATTAAAATTGCATTAAGTATGCATTAAATATCTATAAAATATGTGCTAATATGTTAATAAGGGTTTTGCCAGCAGGGACTACAAACTGTGTGGCAACAGTAAAGCACTTGGTTAACTCCAGGTGCTTTTTATTCGACATATTGAAGGAATTAAAATATATGTGTCGAATAAAAAGCACCTAGAGGTGATAATTGATGTTAGAAATTATAAAAGCAATGACAGGTATAGTGGCAATGATGACTATTTTTACAACTATAATATACTTTTCATTTAGCGTAGGTTTATATGAAATGTTAAGTATAAACAAGGTCAATTCAAGAGATAGCTTAAAGGTTATAACGGCAATATGTATAGGACTTTCCTTAATTATTATTTTTATTGTTAATTTTAGTGCGCCAGATATATTACCAGCAGATATATTACCATCATATATAGTTAATAAATCTAATGAAAATACCATATGGAAAATAAACACAAAGATTTATGGATTAGCAAAGAATATCGAATTAAAAAATGAATTTTACTTATTCTTAGCACATTTCGTTTTTTTAGTTATGCTTTTTTGCGGTTTTAATTGTTATTTAGATAAAATAAGAAGCACGGAAATATTTAGTTGCAAGTCGTATAAGAACCATCCTAAAAAACATAAGTGGTATATGCTTATAAGTATGTTAATAATATGTATTTCATCATGCTTTATATGGTATGAATTTAAAGAAATTAATGTATATTATATGTACAAATATATAATGGATAGTGAACAAACTTGGATAACGCTAAGGAGAATGACTCCAGCTTTTGAGTTTTTAGTATTATGTGTAATGACTGCTCTAGCATCAGGAATGATATATTCATGTAGCGAACTTTTCAACTTTAAAAGGTATATTATTGGATGTGATAGATTCCAATCAGGCAAAGTAATTGCGTATATAATAGCTGAGACAGAAAAAGAATTAATGATTAAATGCGAAGACTCATATCCAATAATATTAAAAAGGGATCTTGTAGAAGGTTATATAGTAGTTGATGAGAAGTGCATATTAGATGAAGATGGAGAATTAAATTTTCCTGATGAAGATAAAAAAGTATATAAAGGATATATGATATCAGGAAACAAATCTAATAGTAAAAGTGATATAGAAATAATGAAGAATGGGCAATAAAATAATAGCAACTAGAGATACATAAGAAATTAAATAATCAATAAAGAAATGTAGGATACATAACAGCTATAAGCACTTAGAGAAATCTGAGTGCTTGTTTTATTGTAAAGAGTTACTTTAGATAATAAATATTGTATTATTTTAATTATTAAACCCATTTTTGAAGAGAGCGAACTCTTCAAAAATGGGCCTAGTTATTCTTATTTGATGAAATAAATCTTTTACAAATAAATTTTAAAATTGAACTTTAATATAAAGAAGGAAGTGGGGATATGTTAAATATCTATACAAGCTATAAATGCAGGACCTGTAAACTAGAATTTATATTACTAACAGAAGATGTAGACAAGATGGCCAATGGTAGGTATTTAGTATGTCCTTATTGTAATAGTAAAAGAGTAGATAAAGAAAATGCAACTGATAGTCTTAAAGAATGTATGAAGGAAAGAAGTTATAGAAGAGTTGGTGGAGTTATTAAACAGGTGAGGTGAGAATAATGAGCATGAAAAGAGAAATAAAAAAATTTGAAAAGAGGTTGGCTGCACTCGAAAGTAAAGTACAGCCTAAGTTTATTAATATAAAACTAAATATAATTATAGATAATAATATTGATTTAGAAGAAACTACTATGAACTTTCAGAAGAAGTTTCTCCAAATGAAATACCGATAATACTGTCTGTAAATAAGACGAATGTACCAAGATTAAACTTGCTGTCAGGGTTTGCGTAGGATGTAATGACTACATTTTCTAATACTATGGAACCAGTATCATTTATAATGGTTAAATCAGGATTTTTAGTTTTCATATCTTCTATCTTTTGATTACGACCCTCAAATGTTTTGAAGATTAACATATTGGTGAAAGCTTCCTTAACATTATTATTAGGAGAATCTTTTTTAGAAGGAGTACCTTCAACTATACCAAACTGTGTAAGAAATAAAACCTTGGTATTTGGACTAAGAGATACATTTTCAAGTTCACCAGATTTTAATACGTCGATTGCAACATTAAAGCACTCATATGTAAATGCTTTTAAGTCAACCCTACTATCCATTAATTTAGAGCAATCATTAGACATAACAATCACCTCCTTTTATTACCATAATTCAACATTAAAATGTAAAGTCCTCCAAAAAGTCGAATGATTATAGCAGGATTTTACATTCTAATATAGAAGTTATTGTATAGAAAGGAAGTGTTTTTATGGATATATTATTATTAAGAGATTTAGTAGTTGATGAGTATGGAAACTACTATATTGCTATGAGAGAAAGTGAGAATGAAGGGGTTAAGGAGTTAACATTAGTTAATGCCTTTATAGATTTATCATTTAGGCGTATCTTAACGTTTGATGACAGTTTTAAAAAAGAATTTGCAGAATATGAGCATAAGTACTTAGGACAACAGGCCATGGACATATTAAAAAGCAGAATAGAACAGTTATCAAAACATGAAGTCCCAGGAGGAATATATAAATTAAGCGATGTATTACAGGAATATAAAGTAAAATTTATTCCATTTTTTGAAAGAAATCCACAGGTATGCAAGTAAAGAGCTCTCTAAATTTTATTTTTTAATAATAAATAATGTGTTAAGTATAAACATATATAAGGGTGGTTAGGTCTTAGGACTTAGGTGCCTTTTCTCATTTCCAAAACAAACAAAAGCAACTAGCAATGAGGTGGTGGTAATGAGTGACATAAGAGCACCGGATGTAAAAGAACAGGCTGAAAAAGATTATATAGATGGAATGAAGTATAAGGATATAGCAGCTAAATACAATGTGTCTTTAAACACGGTTAAGTCATGGAAAACAAGGTACAAGTGGGATAGAAAAGGTGTGCACACAAAAGAAAAGGTATGCACACAAAAAGATGGTAGACATATTAATAATAAAAAGGAGTCTAAGCTTGAAGCAGTTACTGAGTTGGAGAATTCAGAACTGACCGATAAGCAAAGGCTCTTTTGTATTTATTATATAAAATACTTTAATGCAACTAAGGCCTACCAAAAGGCTTATGAATGTAGCTATGTTGTAGCAAATGTTAATGGACCTAGATTGCTAGTAAATGCTAGTGTCAAAAATGAAATCAAAGGACTTAAAGCTAATAAATTAAATAGAGTGCTGTTAAGTGAGGATGATATATTTCAAAAGTATATTGATATTGCTTGTACTGATATAAATGATTTTATGGAGTTTGGGCAAAAGGAAGTACCAATTATAAATCCGAAAACGGGTGAACAGATAACTGATGAAGATGGTAGGCCGTTAACTTATACTATAGATTATGCACACTTTAAAGATAGCTCAGAGGTAGATGGTACTCTAATATCAGAAGTATCTAAAGGTAAAGATGGAGCTAAGATAAAGCTGCAAGATAAAATGAAAGCCCTTCAATGGTTATCAGATAGAATGGATTTATTGCCAACTGCTACTAGAGAAAATTTAAAACTAGAAAATCAGAAAGTAAGACAAATTCAAGAGAAGATTGATTTTGAAAAGAATAAGAATCTTAAGATTGATGAACCAATACAAATAGTAATTAAAAGAAAAGAGCGTGAGGACTAATGGAAATCGAAAGGGAAGTGAATCCTCAGTTCGAAGATTATTTATTTGATTGGAAGCATAAATTTTATTTTCTAGTTGGCGGCTATGGATCAAGTAAATCTTATAATACTGCATTTAAAATAATTCTTAAGCTATTAGAAGAAAAAAGAACTGCATTAGTAGTCAGAGAAGTATATGACACTATCAGAGATTCATGTTTCTCTTTATTTGATGAAATAATAACAGAAATGGAGCTTGATGATAGAATACGTTGTGTTACTTCACCTATGCAAATAAGGTTTCCAAATGGTTCTAAGATTATATTTAAAGGAATGGATAAACCAGCTAAATTGAAGTCTATTAATAATGTTTCTATTGTGTGGATTGAAGAATGCTCAGAAGTAAAATATGCTGGTTTTAAAGAATTATTAGGTAGATTAAGACATCCATTCTTAAAACTTCATATGATACTTACTACTAATCCAGTATCTAAAAATAATTGGTGTTATAAACATTTCTTTATGGATAAAAAGAAAAAACTATTAATCTTAGATGATAAAGAATTATATGATAAAAGAATCATTATAATAAATAACACATATTATCATCATAGCTTAGCAGATGATAATTATTTTTTGCCTAAATCTTATATAGACCAGTTAGATGATTTAAAAACATATGATATTGATTTATATAGAATTGCAAGAAGAGGGCAATTTGGAGTAAATGGTAGAAAGGTATTACCACAATTTGAACATAGACCTCACTATGAAGTATTGGATATGATGCATAAAATAAAGAAACCATTGCACAAAGTTGGAATGGACTTTGGATTTGAAACCTCATATAACGCTATAGTTAGAATGACCATAGATGATGAAAATAAGATTCTATATATCTATTGGCAATATTATAAAAATCAAATGACAGATGATAATACTGCAAAAGAAATATCACAATTTAAAAAAACACAGGAACTAATAAGAGCAGACAGTGCAGAGCCTAAGACAATTAAATACTACCAACAAGAAGGATTTAATATGAGGGGTGCTAAAAAGTTCCCAGGTTCAAGATTGCAAAATACTAAGAAAGTAAAGAGATTTAAAAAGATTATCTGTTCTGAAGATTGCCAAGATGTTATTGATGAATTAGAAGATTTAACATATGCAGTTGATAAAGATGGAGAATTAATTGAAGACGAATTTGTAACAGACCCACATACATTTAGTGCTATCTGGTATGGACTTGATGGATATGAGGTATCAGACTTGAAAGAGCATAAATATGATGATTCTGTTTATGAAAAAGGAAAAGGTGTTATTAAAACAACTACTGATGAAGCCTACAGGAAAGGAGGAAGTATATTCTAATGTATTTTGATTATGATAATGAGAATAAAAGTATAAAAGAAACGCTACTTAATCTATCTGACATTGAAAAGCATGAAAGGGAAGTAGTTAGAAAAGACTATATATTTTACAAAGGTAAATGTATAGTTCCAATAGATAAAGTTGGACAGGATAAAGCATTACTAGGTCAGAATTGGGAAACAAATGATATTTGTGATTATAAGCCTACCCAAGACATAAGAAATAAAATTAAACCATTGTTAAGAAAACAGGCACGTTGGATGTTTGGGGTTGAACCAACACTCAAATTTAAGTCAGATAATAAAAATGATAAAGATCAATGCGAGGAACTTAGAAAATTTATTGAGGATGTACTAGATGATAATTCTTTCTGGTCAACAACTAAAAAAGCATTTTTAGAAGCAACAATTAAAAAGAGAGTACTTTTAAGAGTAGAAGCAAATCCAAATTCTCCATTGGTTATAAAGTATGAATCAATAGAGAATTTTTATTATAAAGAGAAGAACGGGAAGCTCTTAAAGGCCGTATTCTTTGAAGAAGATGAGGAAAATGTATATAAAGAATCTGATGCAGAAAAGATTTATTATATTCATGCTTATTATTATAAATTTACTGAGAATAATGAGCGACAAGCATGGTATAGAAAAGAAGTGTATTTCAATACAGATTTACAGGATAGTTTAACAATGGAGATTGATACAGGTTTTACTACTATTCCATGTTGGTTAATTAAAAATGGTGGAGAATTAAATGATTCATTTGGCGAATCTGATGTAGAGGAATTAATGGATACGCAAACTCAATACAACAAAACAATTTCAGATTTTAGGGATGCATTGAGATTTCAAATGTATGGGTCAGAATCCGTTATTGATGGTAATGAAGCTGATGTTAATAAATTTATTGTGGCTCCTGGAGCATTACATGCAGTAAGAACTAGAGATGAATTAGCAGAGTCTGGAAAGCAAGCACAAGTTCAAAGATTAGAGTACAACATGGGAAACAGTGCAGCCGTTGAAGCTTATTTAGATAGAGCAGAATCAGACTTGAACTTTACTATGGATATGCCAAAACTATCTGATTTAAACAATATACCAAGTGCTAAAGCTATGGGATATTTATATAATGATTTAATTGCTAGGTGTGAAGATAAGTGGACAGATTGGAGCACAGCTTTTATTGGACTATTTGACTTTATAAAAGAAGTTGGTTCAGTTTGTTATCCAGGAAAATATAACAAGTCATGGAATCAGTTAAAATACAGCACTTTATTTGAGCATAATTATCCATTACCAAGTGATACTGATGAAAAGAAAACAACTGCAATGAATGAAGTTGATAAAGGAGTTAAATCACATAGATCTTATATTAAAGATTTTTCAGATACAGAAGATGCAGAAACTGAATGGAATGAAATACTTGAAGAAAAGGCACAGATAACTAATGCAGAAACTGACCAAATGACAAAGGCCATAAATGATGAATTAAATAATAATTCAAATGAGGTAGAATAATGAATGTCTATCAAGAAGCTGTTTTAAAAGCAAGAAAAGAGTTCTTGAAACTTAGTTCAAATCAAGAAAAAGAGCTTCTTAGATTATACATAGAACTTGCTAATCAGCTAAAAATGGATATATCAAAGTGTAAAACCTCAAATCAAGAAAGATATCTTAAGAACTTACATGAAATAGTGCAAGCTAATATAAGAGATTTAAACAAAGAACTTAACAAAATAATTAAAGAGAATATAGAAACATCATCAGAAATAGCTAGTTCAGTTAATTTAGCTTATTATGAAGCTATAACAGATGATGTTAAATTATCTACCATGTTTAAAGCTATTACCCTTAATAATTCCCAAAGAACAGTATCTAAATTAATTCAAGGCAATTTTTATCAGGATAAAAGAAGTTTAGATGCTAGACTATGGAAGATAAGTGATAAATCTATAAAGGACATAGATACATTAATCAAAGTTAATGTATTAAAAGGAGCTAATGCTAGAGAACTAGCAAAACAAGTAGATAAGTATGTTAATCCTAAAAAAGTATTAAAACATACTATTGATGTAGTAGATGGCAAAAATATATATCAGAATGTTTCTTGGCAAAGTACTAGATTAGCAAGGACAAGTATTACTCATAGTTTCAATGAAAATACTTTATCTCAAGCTTATTCTAATCCATTTAATAAAGGTATGAAGTGGGAACTAAGTTCAGAACACTCAAAACGTATGCATGGAAAAAGAGATGTCTGTGACGATTATGCTGGACAAAATAGTTATGATTTAGGAACAGGAGTATTCCCATTAAATAAAGTTCCAGTTGCACATCCTTGCTGTTTATGCTACCAGTATGAGATTACTACAGATATAGACCAAGCCATTAAAGAAATAAAGGCATGGACTAAGGGAGAAAGTAATCCTAAACTTGATAAATGGTACGAAAATTATAATAGTAAAGTTAGCTAAATATGATTTACACGAGACGTAGAGATATGTCTTTTTATTTTGTTAAAAAACAGGAGGCAACTATGAAACCAATTAAAACAAACACAACAAATGCAATTTTAGGAGCACCACAAGGTAATGAAAACGTAGATGATTTACCAATAACTAGATTGGAATTTCCAGATGGAGCACACGCAGTTGAAAGTTGTTGGCAATTATCTGAAGAAGAGCTTGAGATAATTAAGAAAACAGGAAAAGTTTATTTTTTAGCTATAGGGGATACACATCCACCTATATTATTGAGCACTAAATCACAATTAGAGGATTAGGAGGAAATTAAACAATGGCAAAGCTACAAGAAATTATAGGAGAAGAATTATTTAAGCAACTTCCAGCTGATAAGCAAAAGGAGTATGAAAATAAGGATTATGAAGATGTTTCAAATGGTGCTTATGTTCCCAAAAAGAGATTTGATGATGTAAATGAAACTTCTAAGGAATACAAGAAACAAGTAGGAGAAAGAGATAAGCAAATCAATGATTTAAAAGAAGAATACAAAGACGTTGATGGACTTAAAGATAAACTTTCAACTCTTGAAAAAGATAATAAGTCTCAAAAGGAAACTTATGAAAAACAGCTTAATGATATAGCTTTCAATAATGCTTTAGAAAAAGGGTTAAGTGCTTTTAATGTTAAGGATAAGACTTTAATTATGGCTTTATTAAATAAAGAAAATCTTAAAGTTGATGGAGATAGCATTATAGGACTTAAAGAGCAAATAGAACCACTTCAAAAGTCACATGATTTCTTATTTGAAAAAGAAATCAAAGGGACAGGCTCATTTAATACTGGGGGTGGAGATCCGAAACCAGGAGAAACAAAGAATTTTGCAACAGAATTAGGTAAGGAAAAGGCAGCAGCAATGCAAACAAAAGGAATTGCTGATTTTGCTAAATAAATTTAAGGAGGAATTTAGACAATGAAACAATCAAGTTATTCAATAGGTGCAGCTCAAGGAAAACTTAGAGCTATAGCTGGAGATCATTTTATTACATTGCCAATCAAAGTTAAGAAATCAGACGTAGCAACTGTATTAGATTTAAATGAGATATTAAAAGCTGGAACATTACTTACTGCAGATGGTAAAGCAGTAACTACAGTAACAGGAACACCAGCAACAACAGATGCTTATGGTGTAGTTTATGAAGATGTTAGTTTTAAAGATTCTCAATCACCAGATGCAACTGCAGGTAATGCAACAGAAGTTGTATCACTATTTGTACATGGCGTTTTATATGAATCAGAAGTTAAATTCTCAGATTCAATCGTCAATGGAAAATCAGCAGAAAAAGCAGCATTAAGCCAAATATTATTCGTTTAGGAGGTAAAGAAAGAATATGGATATTAAAGACTTTATAAACTCACAAAATATTGCTTTATACATGAAAGAGTTGCCAGTTGAAGCAACAGTTGATAAAGCATTATTCCCAAATAAAAAGCAATTAGGAACAGAACTAGAATTTGCAAAAGGTGCTAAGAAAAAAGCAGTAGCATTAAGAATGTCAACTTTTGATGTTGTTACTAAAATCAGAGCATTAAGTGCTTCTTTAGATGTTCAAAAAAAGGAAATGCCATTTTTCAAAGAAGGTGTTGGAATCAATGAAACAAAAAGAAGAGAACTAATTAATGCTGCTACTGCAAACAATGAAAATTTAGTAAGAGCATTAACTTCTCAAGTATTTGAGAATTATACGAATTTAATTGATGGTGCTAATATTCAAACAAAAAGGATGAGAGCTTCATTAATTCAAAATGGAATAATCAATATTACTACTAATGACGGAGACATTGTTGTTGATTATGGAGTTCCAGCAAACCATAAAACAGTATTAACTGGAACTGCTAAGTGGACTGACCCAAGTGCAGATATTGTAGGAGATGTTGAAGATTTTCAAAAGGCTATAACAGATGATAACTATACTAAACCAACTACATTATTATTAACTGAAAAGACCTTTAATAATACATTTATGGTCAATACGGCTATTACTGCTCACTTACATTCAAATGTAAATGCTACAAGCTTGATTTTATCTCAACAAGATTATATTAATTTCTGTAAAGAAAGATTAGGATTAAGCCTTGTGTTTTTAGAAAATACAACTTACATTCCATATGAAAACGCAGATTCTCAACCTTACTACACTGATGGTAAGATAACTCTTATGAGTGGAACCACTTTAGGCTTTACAGTCTATGGAACTACACCAGAGGAATATGACAAGGCCTATGGAAGTGGTAAACTTGATACTTCAATTGTTCAAGATGCTATTGCAGTAACAACAATGGTAAAGGAAGATCCTATAACAGTTGATACAAAAGTATCACAAATAGTTATACCAAGCTTTGAAAGAGCAGATGAAGTATTCTTTGGAACAGTATATTAATTTGAGTAGTCAATTAAGCTACTCTTTCTATTTTAAATAAGAGAGGATGATATTAATGGCAAAAGCTAGACAAGAAGAAATTACAGGAAATTTATATAATGCAAAAGCTTTGGTTTATATCAAATATGATAAGGAAAATTATAAACCAGGAGAAGAATTTAAGGTTAGAGAATCAGATGTAAAAGAATTAAAAGAAAATGGATATGCAGAAGTAGAAGAAATTCCAATTAATGCTCCAGCAAATGATCAAACTGATGGAGAAGGAGAAAAGGCAGGTGCATAGTAATGGATACTATTACACTAACACCTGTAGATCAATTAAAGCTTAATCTTCAGGAAAAAGAATATCCTTATTTTGAGGACACAGATTTACAAAACTTACTCTTAGTTAATGGCAATAGTGTTGCTAAAGCTAGTTGGAGAGGATGTTTACTTAAAGCAGCTAGTGACGATGAGATTAAAGTTGGCCCTATTGAACAAAAGTCTTCAAATAATACTTATTGGTTGGCTCTAGCTGCTATATATAAGTCTGATTACTTAGAAGAACAGGCTGAACTAAATCAAGTTAGTACAGGATATAAAACATCTATGAGAAGAGCTGATGAAATATGAGTAAGCTAAAAGCAAGAAAAATAATTAAGGTAATTAATAAAGGAATAGCATTAAATCCAACTGACATAACATTTACCCAAATTATTAAAAAAGAAGTAGATGGAGCTTTTGAAGAAGAAAAAATTCAAAAGACTATTACAGTATTAATTTATATTGATGATAGTAGTAATTCCATCAATATAAATTCCCAACCACAAGGAACTTCTTATACTTCAACTAAATATAAGATGGTTGCCGATAAGTATGCAGATTTAGATGCTACACCAACTGAATCTATTAAGTTCACTAGCAATGGAGATAAGTATGAGATAAAGGCAGTATATCCACAAATTATAGAAGATATAGTATGTGGATATATGTGTGATTTAGAAAGGATTGATTAGCTTTGGGATTTGAAGTAATTAACTTTATAGATAGAAAAAAGGCTGGAATGTCTTTACTTTGTAACTTAATAGCTAAGGATTTTGAAAAGCAGGCTAAATCAACTGCTAAGTGGACTGATAGGACAACAAATGCAAGGCAAGGATTAGATGGTGGCTCAGAGGGTTCTAATGGTGAATATACTATCTACGTTGCTCATGGAGTTGATTATGGTGAGATACTTGAAGAAGGTTCTAAACCACATGAGATAACTCCTAAAAACGGTAGATATCTTTATTGGAAAGGTGCTGCGCATCCAGTTAAAAAAGTTAATCATCCAGGAACAAAAGGGTTTAAAACTATTGAAACTGTACTTGAAGATAATAAAGCTAAAACATTAGAAAGAATAGTTGAGTATTGGAGTGATTAGTTTTGAGAGCAGGAATTAGACAACATTTAATAAATACGGTTACTGAACTTAAAAACTGTTATGAGCCTACAGTACCTACCAAAGACACATTAAAACCGTACGCAGTAATACTTCAAGGTTCAGATGATGATAATGGAGAGGTAGTTGGATTTAAGCGAAATATAGAAATATGGCTGTATGAAACTAGAACTACTTTTAAGAATTTAGATTCATTAGCACAAAAAGTTATTGCTGCTTTAGATATGCAGGTTATAAGCGATATTGTTACAAGTGAAACATTCACTTGTATTTATGACGGAGCAATAGGCCAAGATGTTATAGATGAAGAATGGAACGCTATAGCTAGAGGTTTAAAATTTACAGTTATAGCATTACATGAAGAAGATGAAGCTAATACTGATTTATGGCTTGATGCTTTAAGTGCATATACAAAAACTATAACCGATGTTACTGTTTATCTTAATAGTTGGAAAAAGAATTTTGTAGTACCTTCAATATTATGGAGAGTACAAAATCAAAGCAAAGAAAGAGAAAATAATGCTCTAATAAAAGAAAGTAAAACTCTTATATGTCATATAGCTAGTAATAATAAAAATGAAATTAATAAGTTATTAGAAGATATAGAAGATAAACTTATAACTGCTTTTAAAATTCCTTTAGATTTAGCTGATAGGAGATATCTTACTATAGAAAGTATGAGTGAAGATAGAGAAGCTGATATGCTTTCAAAAGGTCAGTTAACAGTTACATTCTTTAGAAGAAAAATGATACAAGATACTACACCTACTATAAACAAAATTTATAGTAGAGGGAATATAGAATAGGAGGATTTGTACATGGATGAAGAAAATACAATAATTCAGGAAGAACAATATCCTGTAAAAGATTTAATAGAGAATTGTGAGGCACTAACAGGCTATAAAAAAGAAATAGCCTTTGGTGCTTTATTCAATTGTGAAAAACAAGAAATGACCAAAAAAGAGTTTCAAGGAAGAATTAAAAACTTTTTAGGGAAGAAGGTAGAATAGTATGGCTAGTGGATACTGGAGTGAAACTGATAAACCCACAAGACCGGGTTTTTATAACAGATTTAAAGCAGCAGCCTTATCAAGGATACAAGCTGGTAAACGTGGAATAGTGGCTATGCCTATAAAAGCTAACTGGGGACCAGTAAAAACAATTGTATCAATAACATCAGAGAAAGATTTAACCACAAACTTTGGAAATGACATGAGTTATACAGCATATAAACTTGGAAGACTAACATTGTTAGGACAGCCTAAAGAAATCTTATTGTATAGGCTTGTAGATGGAAATGAAAAGGTAGCTAGTATAACTTTAAAAGATACTACAGCAGTAACTCCTGTGGATGTATTAAAGCTTGATACTAAATATCCAACTACAAGAGGATTTAACATTACTGTTAGAAGTAATATTGTAGACGATACTAAGAAAGATATTGTTCTTTACGAAGGAACAACTCAACTGTATGTATTTTCTGCACTTACAGGAACAATAGATGAGATAGTTGCATCTATAAACAGCAATGAAGAAAATTTATGGCTTAGTGCTACTAAAATTGCAACTGGCAATGGTACATTAGCTAATATAAGCAATCAACCTTTAACAGGTGGTAATAATGGAACAACCTCCGTTACAAATCAAAACTATATTGACGCTATGGCTGCCTTTGAAAGTGTTAAATTTAATGGATTTTGCTTGGATGGTATAACAGATTCAGCACTTCAAATAAGTACTAAGTCATGGATTGAAAGAAACAGGAATAATGGAAAGAAAATAAAAGGATATGTTGGTGGTACCTCATCGGAAACTATCACTGAAGCTAATGCCAAATCAAGTAGCTTTAACTATGAAGGTATGCATTACATTGGTGCAGTTGGAGGTATATTAGATGGACTAGAATATACTCCAGCGGAAACAGCTTGCTATATAGCTGCGCTAGGAGAAGGACAGGATCTTAAGGAAAGTTTGTGTAATACTACAACTGTATTTAATAATGTCACTAAAAATTTAACTGATGAGGAGATTAAGAGTGCATTACAATCAGGAACTATGGTTTTAAGATATGATGATGGGGCTGTAGTAATAGAAGATGATGTAAACACACTTAAAAGCTACGGAACAGACCAAGATGAAACTTGGGGATATTTAAGAGCTATAAAATTTATGGATGCAGTAGATGAAGATACAAGTTTCACTGGTAATAGACAATATGTTGGTAAGGTTCCAAATGGCAGGACTGGACAGGTGGCAGTAATATCATCTTTAAAGCAATATTTTGAAACTTTAGAATCTGGTGGATTGATAGATGATTTTACAGTTGAAATAGACGAAGAGCTTCAAGCTAATGCCGCAAATGATGAATTTTATTGGAGATGGGATGCTAATTATATCAATGTAATGAAAAAAATATTTGGCACAGGTTATATAAGATAGGAGGGATAGTATGACTATAGATGCTTCAAGAACCATACATAGTGAGTATGGGAAGATTCTGATGGATGGAAAAGAACAAACTAATTACAGCGAATGTACTGCTAAAGTTGCAATGGATAAGAAAGAAATTAATGTCATTGGTGATGAGTGGACAAGACATAAAAAAGGTACCAAAAAAGGTACTGGAAATGTTAGTGGATATAAGCTTACTTCTGCAATGATAGAAAAAGGATTTGAGAAATTTGAAATTATAGCTTCTCTTGATGATCCAGAATCATATGGATATGAAAGTATAAGATTAAAAAATTGTATGGCAGATGAAATTAATCTTATTAATTTAAAAGCTGGAGATTTAGTAATGGAAGACACACCATTTACATTTGAGGGATATGAATTAACCGATAAAATCAAAGTTAAATAAAATATTAGTTAGCCTTGGGATATGAAACCAAGGCTTTAAAAATAAATTTAAATTGGAGGAATACAAAATGAGTAAAATGACTGACGAAGAAATATTAAAAATGAAGGAAGAAGATATACTGACAAAATTAATGGGAACTTATGAGGTCCCTACTGCTACTGTTTTTATAGAAAGAATGGGTATTCCAGTAACACTTAAAGGATTAAGTGAAAAAGAGATAAGTAAGATTAGGAAAGATTGTACTTATAGCAGAAAAGCCAGAGGTGGCAAGATTGAAGAGAAATTTGATGGAAATGAATTTGATGCAGGATTAATTGTTGCTGCTACTGCTAATTTTGATTGGAATAATACTAAATTGATTGACTCAGCAAAATCAAGTGATGGGAAACAATTTATTAGAAAGAAACTACTAGCTGGAGAAATATCATCTTTAACTGATAAGATCCTAGAATTAAGTGGTTTCAATGATGAGTTAGAAGAGGTTGAAGATATAAAAAACTTATAGGTCGGGGTGGAAGGATTACTGCATTGTATAACTTATTCACAATGCATAATATAACCCCCGACTCTTTTTATGGAGTAGAAAGAAATGATATAGCAAGGAAATTAATTCTTGCCTTTTCTAGTTATGAAGTGGAACAACGTAATGAAGCTATTAAAGATGCTAGGAGGTGATTACTGCTGGCAAAAAAAGAAATATATAGGCTTAATATAAAAATAGGCGTAGATGGCGATGGTGAGGTTAAAAGTAAACTTACTGCAACTGAGAAGATGGCAGAGCAAACAAAGAAAAAAATAAAAGCACTGGATAAAATAAAAGCTAATCCTTCTGCAAAACTAAAGGATAATGCATCAAGTGCTATTGATAAAATTAATTCCAAGACTAAAGGTTTAAGCAGAGCAGTTATTAGTCCTACTGCAAAATTAAATGACCATGCTACAAGCAAATTAAATAGGATTAGTACAACTATTAAGAAACTTAATAATACTAATGTTACGGCTAATTTAAGAATAAACGACCAGACATCAACTTATCTTAATAAAGTTCATGCAAAAACTGATAAGTTGAAAAATACCAATATTAATCCGACTGCTAAAATTGCAGATCAAGCTTCAGAAAAACTTGAAAAAATAAAGCAAACTGAAGATAAATTAAAGGATAAAAAGTTAAAAATTCAAGCTCAAGATGGAGCTAGCAGTACCATAAATAAAATAGAAAATAAAGTTAATGGATGGATTAAAGCCGGTGCTAAAAAGATAATATCTATAGGTATTGCTGGAACAGTGGCATTAGGTGGATTAGGGATAGGTTCAGCAATAAAAACATTCTCTAGTTATGAACAGGGTTTATCTGGTGTAAAGGCAGTAACTAATGCAACGGATGCACAAATGAAACAACTAGGGGATACTGCTAAATCATTGGGGGCATCAACTGCATGGTCAGCATCCGAAACAGTAAAAGCCGAAGAACTTTTAGGACAAGCGGGATTTAGTGTACAGGAAACAATAACATCATTGCCAGGACTATTAAGTTTAGCAAGTGCGGGGGGATTAGATTTAGCCTCAGCAACAGACATAGCAAGTGGTACTTTAAGAGCATTTAGTTTAAGTGCAAGTGAAACAGGTCATGTAGCAGATGTTTTGGCATTATCCGCAAGTGCTACCAATAGTGATGTAACTGACCTTGGCGAATCAATGAAGTATTGTGCTCCAGTCAGCCAAGCATTGGGAATATCATTAGAGGATACTGCTGCAGCCACCGGATTGCTCTCAAATGCTAACATAAAAGGATCAAGTGCTGGAACTATATTAAGACAAACAATGGCAAGACTTGCAAGTCCAACAAAAGAAGCAAGTAAAATGATGAAACAATATGGAATTAATGCTTTTGATGCGCAAGGTAACATGAAACCACTTAGTGGTGTGGTAGATAATTTAAAGGGGTCTCTGTCTAAATTAACAAGTCAACAAAGAGCAGATGTAATATCTACTGTATTTGGTACTGAATCAATGTCTGGTGTACTTGCTTTAATGAATCAAGGCGGACAAAGTTTAAGTGACTTAAGTCAAAAACTTAAAGATGCTAAAGGTGCAGCAGATAAAATGGCTGAAACAAGGTTAGATAATTTAGCAGGACAGTGGGAGCAATTAAAAGGTGCAGCAGAAACTATGCAAATTAACTTAGGTGAAAGATTAGCTCCATACGCAAAAGAGTTTATTACATGGCTTACAGGTAAAATGCCGGAGATTGAAAATAAAGTTATAAGTATTGTTGATTATTTGAGTAAACATACTGGAGAGATAAAGTCTTTAGCAACAACTATAATAGGAGTAGGAGCTGCATTTGCAGGCTTAAGTGCAGTTGGGTCATTAGGAAATACAATTACAGGGATAACAAGTTTAGTAGGCATTCTTAAAGGTGCTAAAGTAGCAGAAGAGACTGCAGCTATATCTGGAGGACTTAAAAATATAGGATTAATAGGTAGAGTATTACCAGCATTAATAAGTCCAGCTGGATTAGCAATAGCGGGGGTTGCTTTGGTAGCTGGGACTGCAATAACAGCAAATAATAACCTAATGAAAAAGTCGCTTTCTACTACAACAGAAGAATTAGGTCCAGTTGAAAAAATAATGAACAAATTAAATGGGACTATTTATAAATCAAAATCTGAAATGATTGATTTAGGGCTTGTTTATGATGATTTTGGGAATGGGGTTTCTGATAACTTTAAAACGGCTGCGCAAAATGCATCTAAGAGTTTATTACAGATAGAAATGAATATAAGAAGATTGACTCGTGATGGAATTTTAGATGAAGCTGAGAATAATCAGTTAAAAAATTGGGTAAATGATTTTGCCAATGAAGGCATTAATGCTCTAAAAGAAAAGCAATCTCAAATAAAAAGTGAATTTGAAAAAACATTTAGTCTTGATGGAAAAATGAGTGATGCAGAGCAGGGTGTTATGGATTACTTGGGTAGTTATTTTGAAGAAGGAGTTAACAAACAGCTTTCAATAAGGGATGAGGTCTACAAAATTGGTGATAAGGCAATAAAAGATCATGGAAAAATACTGGATAGCGATATGCAAAATATAAGGGATAAATTAGCAGAATTAAAAGCAATCCAATTAGAATATGCCAATGCAGAAAGTGCTGGAGAACGAGCTTATGCTAGCAGTAAATTTACAAGCAAGGCTGAAAGAGTAACAGGAATTAAAGGCGCAAGTGAATTACTTCAAGAAAGGTCAAAAGAACATCAATCACAGAAAGATGAAACAAAAGCTAACTATGACAAAACTATTACAACAACTCAATACTTAATGGAACATGAAAGTAATGCAGATAAAAAAGCTAAATTGCAAAAAGGTTTAAGTGAAGCTACTACTGCAAGAGATAAAGCATTAAAAGAGGCAGAGGAAAGTTGGCAAGTAGACTTAGAAACAGTATATAAATATTATCCTAATGCAAAAGAAAATATTAATAAATATACTGGTGCCGAATTGACAGGTGGAGACAAAAGATCTCAAAATAGTCTTGAAAAAATGAAAAGTAAATATGCAGATATGAATAATATTACTCAAAGCGGATTCTATGCTGTTAGAGATTCGGTTACAGGTGCAATGAACTCTATGTACGTTTCGGTAGACGAGAGAACAGGCGATATTGTAGGAGCGTGGAATACAACTACCGGTGCAATTGGAGCCTATACTACCGATATAAAGGGCAATGTCAAAGAACTCGGAAATGTTCATCAAAATACTTTAGGTGGAGCCATAGATGCTTTAGCTAGGATGGGAGCCTCCTATGATGCAACTAAAGGTGCAATTGTTAACTTTTCTGGTGAAGCAATAGGTCCATTGCAAAATGTAACTACCGCAGCAGACAGAACTAGAACTGGAATATTAAACTTAAACGGAACTCCTCTTCAAATTACGTCAAATGCAGCAGGGCAAATTTTAAGTATAACAGAAGTAGGTAATACAACTGATAAGGTTAATGGGAAGACAGCTAATGTTACTATAAATGATAATGGAAATGAAGCTAAAAGTCGTATAGCTGGGGCTGGTAATGAAGCGGATAGAGTTAACGGAAAGACATCTACAATTACAATTAGAACTGTATACGAAAATGTTGTTAAATGGGTTAAAGACAAATTAGGTATCGATAATAATGCAAGTGGTACTGATTTTTCAAAAGAAGGATTTTCAACTGTAAACGAAAGAGGTTGGGAACTTTCAGAGAGTAAGTCTGTACCAATCTTTGGGGAATATAATAATAATCCGGTATCTTACTTATCTAAAGGTACAAAGATACTTAATCATATGCAATCTGTTCAGAATATGAAAGAAGAGGTATCTAAACAAGTTGATAGCAAAGTAGTTAATCAACCTAAACAAATACAATATCAACTCATTAAACCTCAACAACAAGTTCAAATTGCTGGAGTTGGGGGAGTAAATTTTGGTGATATTAAAGTAAGTGTAGAAGGAAACCAAGATGTAGACAATATAGTAACTCAAGCAGCACAAGAATTTGCTCGTAAATTAAAAGAATCCCTTGGGAATATAAAGAAGTAAATTGTATCTTATGGTATAATTTACTTCTATAGGGGGGATTTTGAAATGAGAACTTTTTTACTTTTAATCTTTACTTTGGGAGCTTTATCCATATTAGCTATTTTAGGACTTATTATTTATGAATTAATAAGAAAATGCCATAGGTATGAGATAAAGAAGTTACTTAAAATAGTTATATATCCTGTTATTATATGTTCTTTAGTTACTATAATAGATTTTTCAATAGAATCTCAAGAAAACAAATCAAAATCAGTTCAAAATCAAAAACAAAAAAGTGCAGAAGAGGAAAGAATAGAAAAAGTAAGGTCAGATCAAACTGTATATGCTCAATTATTAGAAAGCGGAAAAACATATGAACAAATGAATGAAGAGGAACGGAAAAATGCTTATTATATAGTTACTGTTTGGAATGATTTTGAACAGAGTTTCAAAGAAAAATATCAGTCTAAAAAAGATGTATTAGAAAAAAATAGAGCAGAATTTTTAAAGGCTCAAGAAGCAAAGATAGCAGCTAAACAAGCAGAAGAAAATAAAGCTTTATATGATACAGGAATAACATATGAACAATTAACTAGAACACCAAATGATTTTAAGAATAAAAAAGCTAAATTTAGTGGCAAGGTTATTCAGGTTGTTGAAGATGAAAAAGAAAATAATTTAAGAATAGCAGTTGATGGGAATTATGATAACATATTATATATTGGTTATGACCCTAAAATTACAAGCACAAGGATACTTGAAAATGATTATGTAACTGTGAGAGGAACCTCTTTAGGAATATATTCCTATGAATCTACAATGGGAGCAAAAATAAGTATTCCTTCAATGTGGGTAGATCAAATTGAATTAAGCAAATAGAATAGTAAAATACAAAAAACACCTATAAAAACAGGTGTTTTTTGTATTTTAAGGTGGTGATTACTATAGATGTCTATTTAAAAAATGAAAAAGAAAATGCTACTTTCCAGTTTCCTGTTAACCCCTTTGGAATAACAGTTAATCGTAATAAAAAATATGATACTGCAGATATAATTGATTTTGGAGAAGTAGATATTAATGATAAGGGTAAGAAAATAAAAGAGATTAGCTTTTCAACACTATTACCTAAAGAGTATGACACGTACTGTAGATATGTTAATATTCCTAGTCCTATAGATGCTATACAAAAATTAGAAAAATGGATGGAACAAGAGGATCCTTTAAGGCTTATAATTACTGATTTCAATTTTAATGATTTAGTAAATTTAGTTAGTATACCTGAGGAAGAAAAGGCGGGAGAAACTGGGGATAAATATATAACTCTAAATTTTAGAACTTGGAGAGAATTGAAAATAGAAAAAGTAAATACCTCAGAAGCCGTAGTCTCTCAATTATTAAGCAATAGAACAACTCAAGATACAACTTCAAAACCAACACATACTGCAGGGGAATGGATTGTTGTTACTGCAAATGAATTAAATGTAAGAAGTGGCCCTGGTGAAACTAATTCTATTTTAGGAACAGTAAAAAAAGACCAATGCTATAAAATAGGTACTGTAAAAGGTAATTGGGCTGATATATATTGGGGAAATTCGGGCGGATGGGTATGCACAGACTATGTAAAATAAGGTGGAATTTATGGCTACTATAATAGTAAAAGATAACTATAAAGTGAGTAATTTAAATGAAGGCATAACTTTAAGTGAAGCTATAGATGGAATATCCTATAATGCAACTGTTAAGCTTGTTGAAACTGAAGAACTTAGAAGTATTCAGTTAGTAAAAGGGAATGGTATAGAGATTTGGGATGATGATCATGAAACTAAAAAATCTACAAGGGTTTTTAAAGGTGTAGTATGGGAAACAGCTAGGAATAGAAAATCAAAGCGATTGACACTGAGTTGCAAAGAAAGAACAGTATATATAGAAGAATCGGAAGATGAGTATTTACTTACAGAAGGACAGACAGCTACACAAAGAGCTACTCAATTCTGTAATGATTGGAGAATACCTATAGGGAATTTTGTTAATACAAATATAGCTTTATCTAAGGCGGTAAGAAGAAGCGATACTATCTTTAGTATGATGATGAAAGACTTGAAAGAAACTTCTCAAAAAGGTGGCAGTTTATATAAATATAGAATGCTAGATAAGTTAGACTTAATCGAGATAGGTAGCAATGCAACAGTATGGAAATTAGAGACTGCTGCTGAAGAGATAGAAGATAAGGGTAGTCTCCAAGGGGTAGTAACACAGGTTAAGGTTTTAGGGAAACAGGAAGATGATAAAAAAACTCCGGTAATTGGGACTTATCAAAAGGATGTAGTTGGTTATGGAACAATTCAAAAAATCCTTCAAGATGAAAATATAAAGAGCGTTGATGATGCTAAAAAAAGAGCTGAAAGTTTGTTTAGTACAGGAGAAGATAGTATAAGAGTATCAGGCGTAGATATAAACACGATTAGGGCTGGAGATAAGGTAAGCCTTAATGGTGTTTTTTTATATGCAACTGATGTTACACATAATTTAGGAAGTACAGGAAAAATGGACTTGAATTTGGGAGGGCTAGATTATATAAGGAGGAAGTTCTATAGTGGAAATATTTAATGAACTTGCTAGAGATTTAAAAGGAAATACAAACAAAGCTATAAATAGAGCTATTGCTTCTGTAGGTTATGAACTTGGTACTATAACCAGTAGTGGTCTTAAATTGGATAACTTTAAATACGAAATAAAAGATTATACGGTGCTAGAGTACTTAAAGTTAAATCCTAATAATTTTTCAAGCACTACAGATGAACTGCATAGCGTAGCTACACCTAACCAGTTAAGACCTTTAGCAAGTGGAGATAGAGTGTTAGTTGCTGCAGTAAGCGAAAGTGATTTTATAGTAGTTGGGAGGGTTACAAATGCCTAACTTATTTCCAGAAGATACAAGTTTTCAGGAGATTTCATCTACAGATACAGAAAGCTCTCTAGAATTTAAAGGGTCTTATATTTTTGATTTTGAAAAAGGTGACTTTGTAAAAAATCCAGATGGTACTATAGCCAAGGCAGACGACTTGCAAGCTTATATTCAATGGTGTAGCAAAGCAATGTTAAGTCCTCGGTATAAATTAGTTTATTCTAACTTATATGGACATGACTTTAAAGAACTTATAGGAAGTTCACTCTCAAAAGATGCCATAGAACTTGAAATAAAAAGAATGACACAGGAAACTCTTATAGTTCATCCAAGGACTGATAATGTTGATAATTTTACTTTTGAATGGATTGACGGTAAAGGCGAAGTTTATTATGAATACGAAGTTACTACTATAGATGATGAAACAATATCTCTCAATAATAGTTTGCAAGTGGGGTGATTAAATGAGTACAGATTTATCTATGCCAGACTTCTTACAAGAAGATGCAGACACTATACATGAAAGAATGTTAGCAAAAGCACCAGTAGATGTAAGTGTTATGGAAGGAGACTTCTTTTGGGATAATACAAGGCCTACTGCAGAGGAAAAATCAGATTTGCTACAAAAAGCACTTCAAGGAATTTTAAAGCTGGCATTCCCTCAAACATCTTATGGTATATACTTGAGGTATTTAGGAGAATGTAAGGGAGTGTTTGAAAACAGTGCTACAAAGTCCACAGGTGTTATAAAAGTAAAAGGCAATCCAGGAACTTTAATTGAGGCGGGTAAAATAGCAGGAACACCATCAACTGATATAAAGCAAAGCATAGAATTTGAATTTACAGAAACTAAGGTAATAGATGCTACAGGAATGATTAGCGTGAATGCAAAATGTCTTGTAGAAGGTACTATAGGGAATGTATTAGCAAACACTATAACAGTACTTATTACTCATATAAATGGAGTAGAGAGTATAGCAAACGAGGAAAGTTTTCAAGGCGGTACTGATATAGAAGATGAAGAACACTATAGAGAAAGGGTTGTAGAGGCTGAGCAGGAAGAACAATTAAGTGGTGCTGATACAGATTATATTAGATGGGCCAAAGAAGTAACTGGAGTAGGCTATGCTTATGTTATTGCAGAATGGAATGGAGCAGGCACTACTAAAGTCCTAATACTAGATAAAAATGGGCAGCCAGCAACTCAAGAACTTATAGATGCTGTACAAAATTATATAGCACCTATAGTTCCTGAGGGACAAAATAGAGGCGGAAAGGCTCCAACGGGTGCAATTGTAACTATAGCTACCCCAAGTGTTTTAAATATTGATGTAAGAGCTGATTTTGAATTTGAAGAAGGATACAACTCTGTAGATGTATTAAGTACCTTAAAAGATAATATAAACGAATATTTATCTGAAATAGGAATGGGTGGCACTGTAATGTATAAGGCCATAGATACTATAATTGGTTCACTTATGTTAAATAAGGGAGGAATAAAGGATTACTCTAATTTAACTATAAATGGAGAAACATCTAATATTCAATTGATAGACCAAGTAGCCATGGTAGGAGAGGTGACTAATAGTGATAACGTCACTTAGAGGACAAAAGATGATAGAGCGTATATCACCTATATATGCTAAAAGTGAAATAGAACAGGCTATTTATCAAGCTATAGGAACTGAATGGGATTCCTCATATGATTTGGTAGATGAAATTTTGTTGCAGTTATTTCCTCAAACTGCAACATGGGGATTGGCATTTTGGGAGCAGAGAAATAATCTTCCTACTAACTTGAATGAAGCTATTGAAATAAGAAGAAGAAAAGTCATTGCTAAAATGCAAACTAGACACCCAATTACTCCAGAAAGAATGGCAAATATATTGTCAAGCTATACAGGAGTAAACACAGTTATAACTGAAGCAATAGCAGATTATACCTTTGGTGTTACGCTAGTATCAAAGGAATATTTTAATGTAAATATTAACGAAGTTATATCAGAAATCAAAAGAATAAAGTCATCACATTTGGCATATTTGTTAGGCTTAGAAACTCAAAAAACTATAAAGGTTACTGCAACTAGAACTTATGCTTTTAATCCGTTAAATATGTGTGGTCAATTTAATTGTGGTGATGGAATTGTAATAAGCAACTATGGAAGAAGTTTTGCATCCACGCTAGCAAGTCATGTCGATTATAGCAAGAATATTAAGGACTATGCTTTAGGAGGAACAATACTATCAGGTTTAAGTTCAGAATTTGAAAGTGGTATTGCTACAATAGGAAGGGTTTATTCAGCTAATGGAAACATTAAGCCAATTAGAGATTATTTATATGATAGTCAATTAAGTAAAACCGATGGATATGTCATAGGTTCGCTTTATGCTGCGTTGATACAAGTCGCAAGTTCTTATAATAATGCAATGAATACCTATGATGAGGCTGGAAATGATTTAGCAGGACAATTTATAACAGGCTCAAACGAAACATTTGATACAACAATAGGTAAGGCTTATTCTTCAACTATTCAAGAAAATTCAGATGAAAATAATTTTGTAAAAGAATATAACCAAGCAGGAGATATTCTTACATCAACGGAGGTGGTAGTATGATAACTTCAACAGGTTTTAATAACGTGTTGACTTATATTTCAAATTTAATAAGTACAGGAAGATACGTTGTAAGTGGAACTAATATAGATGTGCCTATACTAAGTAAAACCATTAGCGGCAATACCTTAACAGTAAATATATTTTTAACTGATGGAGCAGCAGGAACAGTTACAGATATAAAATTAATCGACACCAATGGGCAGGTATTTGCAGACAAACCCGATAGTATTACAAAACTAGCCACTCAAGGTGTTCTTGTAATATTTAAATTTACTATTACGGAGGTGTAATGAATGGGTGATTATATTAATACAGTGTGGAAAGACCATATTAAAGACCAAAACGGAAATGTTATTCAACAAGGTACACCAGTTTCAGCCAACAATTTAAATAACATGGAAAAACAAATTGTTGTTCTTAGTGCTAAAGAAAATGCTCTTTCTGAGTTAGTTAAAGAAACAGTACCAAGTGGGTTCTCTACTTTATCTGATTTAGACTATACTTTTATGGCAACAAACCCAAATCAGATAAAGCTTACTTCTGAAACTGTTGCATATGTAAATGGATACAAGACAGTAATTCCAGCCGGAACAATAATTACTTTAAATGCTCCACCAAGCACAGGTACTAGAGATGATTTAGTATTTTTGGAGTGCTGGAAACAAGCAGATACTAATGGAGTAGTTAGTTGGAATTACAGATTAAGAGTTGTTGATGGTGTAGATTTTAAGTCTTATCCACAAGGGTTTCATACTGATATTTATGATTTAGTTGATGCATCTTATTCAAATGTTACACCACAAGGTGCTAATATTTCCACATTATTACCTGACGTAAGTACGACTGAATTAAAGTTTATATCACATTTTACTCCCTCGATAGTAAGACCAGCCAGTAGCATGATAAATAAAATATGTATTGGTGATACTGGGGTATATACAGCAGGTACTGGAAGTACTCTATCTAAAACAACCCTTAAAACTGCAGACGGTTATGTATATGCTATTCCAATGTTCAAGGTTCATAGAAGAAACAGTGGTGGGTACAGTGTAAGCAATGGTAATGGAAGCAAGGTATATAGTAAAATCACTGGAACATATAGTTTTGGTAGAACCGCTAATATAAGCGAAATTTTACAATTAACTTTTAATGATGTTGATTACGCTAATATTGAAGTGGGCAGTTATTTACAAGCAAGTTCATATATGCATAAAGTAATAAATAAAGCATCTAATAATGTCGTGACGATACTTATAGGTGGTCATTCTGACACTGGTATAAGTGTTGCATATATTATAACCTCGAATAGACCTGATACTTTATTAGCTAATGTTATAGTAGATAGAGACATAATAGATCTTAGACACAAAGTATCACTAACAGGATTTAACTATCAACAGTTATTAGAAGAGAATTTTGACAAGTTACTAAGAGGGGAATTACAGACAAGTGCTAAAACAAATATGCTTAAGACCTATCATGGGATACCTAAGACACCGATAGATGCTAACCATATATTTTATGCTTCACTTGACGGAACTACTACTGCGGAAGTTGGTGGGTCATTAAATTTAGGCACGGGCTCATTCAGACCAATGCCTACAGGATTGGGTTATGTAGTAGGAACATCGGCAGTACCTAATATATTGCCTGTCAATTTGTTACAGGAGGACCAGTTTACAATAGATGTAGAATTCTATCATATAAGTGACGGTGCATTATTTAGTTTGTTTGATAGCAATAATAGGATGTTATTTATGCTATTTATAGATAGTACATTGAAAGTCATAGATATCTATAAATATTCAGACCCTGTTAATTTAACTGGTTGGACGAGTGCATTGTCATTCCCATTTGTCAAGGATAATGGATATCATCAACTTAGATTAACCAATAATAATGGTATTTATAAGATATATTTAGATGGTGTACTTAAGTCGACATCGAACCTAGATATATTTAAAGGACTACAAGCTTCAAAATTGGGTATAGGATTTGGTGGAAAGGCGAACGGAACAATAGCTACCGCTTATTATACATCGTGTCCTATTTCTGATATTTCAATCTCCAACATTGATAGAGGAGCAGTATTCGCCACATTACCACAAGACTTTATAGATGGTTATGCTAGAATAAGCCCAGCTTTCAACGGACAAAGACAAGTATTCTCAGATGCTTTGACAAGTCAATATACTATAGAAAAAGTAACTGCAAGTACAGGTGGAAGACCTAAACAGTTTACAGTTTCTCAAGGAACTGCTAATCAATGGACTGCTGGAGATACTATCAAAGTTACTGGACTTGGTGGAGAGATTATATCGGGTGTGATAGATACGGATACTGCATTGGCTAAGATAGTATCAGCAACAGGTCAAACAATAATAGTAGATGATATAAGTAAGTTTGTAGTTGGAGATATATTTAAACCTTATAATTCTATTTTAAATAGTATGGGACTTAGTGATAGAACTGTTTCGGCAATAGATAGTATAAACAAGATGATTACATTTACAGGAGAATCTCTTACACAGGCACAAGTTGATGCGGGTTGGAATTTATTATTTGAAACCACAGCGTCTACATCATCACCAACTGTAAAAGCAAATGCAAGCGGAACAGCACAAGCTGGAGCATCAACTACAATAACTCTTCCAACAACATTTAATCCTACAGATGATGCTTACAATGGATTAGATGTTATGATTACAGCAGGTACAGGAACAGGTCAAAGAAAAACAATATCTGATTATGTAGGAAGTACAAAGGTGGCTACAGTATCAAGTGCATGGACTACTATACCTGATGCAACTTCACAGTTTACGATTTATAATGCACCTGTAACTGGCACATGGAGTGGACTAGGAACTAATGCTTCAACATTTACATTAGGTACACTGTATGCACTTAATGTACAGGACATACAATTAGAGTATTCACTTAATCAAGTTGCTGGACAGGGTGGAATTAGTGAAGTATTGACAACTACACTTGGAGGAACGGCTAACGGAAAGAATCTAATAGTAAATCCTAGTGTGCATATAAGGGATGACTTTGCAGGAAAAGTGAGCGGTAGTACAACTGTCTGTCCACATATATTTAGTAAAAGTGCAGATGGACTATATGCTTCGTCAACATTACTAACACCTTCTCAGTTTCATGAAGCAGGTTCTGCTCAAAGTGGTGGGTTATCCCTATTAGATGGTCTTCTAAATTTAGCGAATTGCAGTACAGGTGGTAATATACCTCAGATGCTACTTCAATTTAACATTATAAGAATGATAGAAGATAAAATAGGAACTATCCCAGCAATAGATAAAGTTAAATGGATAAAAGACAATGTATCTAGCATTATACTAAGTGCTTATGCATATGGAAGTTGCCCTAGTGGAAATAAAGCCGTAATAGGAATCTACACAACACAATGGAACGCATCAAATAGCAATGTTTCAGCAACACCTGTATTAACATCTGTTAGTATTATAGAAACAAATAGTGTATCTAAAATAAGTAATACTATTCAACCAGATGGTATGGTTAACTTCTTAATTTATACAGATGCTTCAGATGGAGTAACACCTTCACAGGTAAACTTAGACTACCCATATTTAGATATAGTATTAAAGACACCTACAGGGTACGACGTGTTAGCACCCGAAAATCCACGTAGAGATGATGGAAAAGCTAATATGTTACTTGTAAGAAAAGAAACTAAAGAGATACAGTGCTTTATGGATGCCAGTAATACTGACGGCATAGTTAGTTATGGTGATTATGTACCAAAACAAGGTATGTTACCACCAAGCAGTTTGACAGGCGGATATAGTTTAGTAAAACCAAAGGCATATCTAACTACACTAACTACTAGGTCAAGTAATATGGTTTTTAATCCAAATACTAATTTTGGATTGTTAGATGAGTATAGTGTAATTGATTCTACTATTAGTACAGTATTAACAGATGGAAGTCAACTTCGTACTGATGCTACAAAGATGTGTTCTATGACAAAAGAAACAAAAATAGTAGGGTTTCATAGTAATATGAGTGGTATTGATATGGGTATGATTACAAGTCTTTCAGCGTCACTATCTAATATATTTACTATAAATTCACAATCCATTGTAAAATATATTGATTTAGTTGGATTTAGTTTATTGTCAAATTATGTTACTCTTATGACTTTCTTAGTTAAAGATAAAAATGGAATTTTATTTTTAGTGGTTTCCGCTTATAATAAAAAGATTCTTGGTAACGTGTCTTATCATTCACTTGCAGGTGAAGATGGGAGAATATTAGCTTTCCAACTTACTAACAGACCATTAATAAAAGGAGGCATTTAATATGTTTATTTATATAGATAGAACCACTGGGAAAGCTTCATCTTCCCAGTCCACACTTACTTATGCAATTACTGTTCCCGAAGACTTCACACTGTCAAAGACTACAGAAGTTCAAGAAGGCGATAAACAAAAAGCCAATGGCCAAGGACAATTATTGTATTATGCTTCAGAAGAAGTACAAACCGAAAGTGAAAGTTACTGGCAGAAGACAGTAGTAGAAACCAATGAAGCTAGAACTGTAACAAAAACTGAACCTAGAGAAGTTACCAATACTTATACAGATGAAGAAGGAAAAGAAGTAACTACAACAGTTACAGTAGATGAACCTACAGAATGGATAGACAATGAACCTGTTATGATAGCTAACATGGTAGAGAAGACCATAAGCATAGTAGATAACCCGGAAGAGTTTACAGCAGAAGAAATAATCATAGCTAAATTTAAAAACCTTTTAGAAGCATCCAGTTGTGACCACATACTTGCTGATATATTTTTAAATGAAGATGATATAAATTTACAAGATGCTGAACATAAAGCTAATACAGGAATAGCTATAATGCAACTATTACCTAATGGACAGGCTAAAACTAAAGAAATAACTATAGAAACATCAGCAACAGCATTTACTTTATTAGAATTTATTACAGATGATGGCGTAGATATTTACATTAATGATATTAAGGTTATAAACAATCAAGCAATATTGCCGGAATCAACAGACAAATGTACTATAAAATTTTTTAACACTACAGATAAGCCTAAGTTAGTCAAATCTTATGCTATAGGATATTAGGAGGTACGATATGTTACAGATAACAAGAGAAACAGAAAAGAAACCTAAAGAGCTTACACCAGAAGAAGAGATTCAAAAGATTAAAGAAAATCAAGAATTAATGCAAACTGCATTAGATGATATATTGCTAGGAGGTGCGTTATAATGGCTCAATATTTAGCGAGTAGAATAATTAGTGGTGCCTATACTTATGAGTATGTAATCGGCAAAAGACCTGATTTAAAGGCCGGGATAGATGCTTATTTAACTGAACAAGGCAGACAAGATTTAATTACATCTTAAAAATTAAATATAAAGGCAAAATTCGAGACTAGCAATAGTCTTTTTATTTTGCCTATTTTTATACAGGAGGTGTGTAATGCAATACTTTTTAGATTATCTTACAGAATACTTCACAGGTAAAACAGGGGCTATTGGTGCAACTGGAGCCGGAATGGGAACATTATTTTCTTGGTTGCTTGGTTCGTGGGAAACAGGATTACAAGTATTATTCACGTGCATGGTATTAGATTATATAATGGGCCTTATGTGTGGTACAAAAGATAAACAATTAAGTTCTAACAGAGGCTATCTAGGTTTAAAAAAGAAATTTACTATGCTCATAATCTTAATGTTAGCTGTACTTATAGATAGACTGCTTGGACAAGGATGGATTTTTAGGACATTAGTTATTTATTTTTATGCATCTATGGAAGGTATAAGTATTTTAGAAAATGCAGCTAAACTAGGAGTTCCAATACCATCTAAACTTAAAGATATATTAGTTCAATTAAAGGAAGGAAATAAAAAAGAATTAAAATAAGGGAGATGATTTTATGAAAGCTATAAGGGGAGGACATAACTTCTCAGTGCCAGGAGCAAGAGCTCTAATCGATGAAACAACAGAAGATAGAAAAGTATATGCAGCAGTTATTAAATATTTGCAGATAGCTGGTGAAAGTACGCTAGATGTAACGTCAAGTATTGCTGATGTTAATGCTGAACTAGTAGAGGGTGTTACTAAAGCTAATAAATCTGGTGCAGACCTTTTTGCATCAATACACTTCAATAAAGCTTACAATTCCTATAATGGGGCAATAGGTTCGGAAGTATGGCTAAATCCTAATAATGCTCAAGCAGTAGCTATAGGAAAAAGAATATTAGCTAACTTAGAAGCTTTAGGATTTGAAAACAGAGGAGTAAAAGATGGTGTTAATGGTGAACACCTATATGAAGTTAGAAACACCAATATGACAGGCATGATTATAGAGGTGTGTTTTGTAGAGGCTACTGAAGATGTGGCAATATACAATAAGTATGGTCCTGATAGAATAGGGTTAGCTATAGCTGAAGGCATTTTAGGAAGAAAGATAAATGAGTCAGTACCAACACCAGAAACAATACAGCCTCAATATCCTACTTACGAAGAAACAGCACCGACAGGAGATAATATTTGGCAGGTACCAGGGATGCCTTTCTATATTGAAAAAAGAACAGATGGAGATATGTCAATTCACTTAGACAGGGGAAATTATATAACATTAAGAAAAGGTGGAGCACCAGAGGTATATTGGAATAACAATAAAGGTGCTGGTGGATCTAAAAGATTATTTTGAGGGAGTCTGAAAAGGCTCTCTTTTAGTTTATAAAAAAATAAAATTTGGAGGATGATTTTTATGATATCAGTACAAATGGCGAGTACTTTAATAGCAAGTGGTGTAGTAGGAGGTGTTCTTGGAGCTATGTTGGTTGGGTTCCCAGTGCTAAAGAAAAAAGGGGTAAATGTAGAAGATGCTTTAAATACAGCTCAAACTATTGCAGATACATCAGGTAAGATTTTAGATGTTGCAGGTGAAGTACTTCCTAGTAATCCAGTAGTATTTTTCCTTAAGAATATTGATAAATGGGCTAAGATAGCAGTAGGTGAAGCTCAACAATTAAGTCATGCTGGTGATATATCTAGCGATAAACGATTAACTACAGCTCAAAATGCAGTATATACATTGTTAGAAGAATTAAAAATAGATTTAACAGATACTAGGAAAGCTCTTATAAATTCAGCTATACAAGATGCTGTAAATGAACTTGGACATAAGAATACAACAGAGGCTGAGAAAGAAGCTAAAGAACAGACTGTACAAAATCAACTCGCACAGTTAACAACAGAAAATGCTACTCTAAAAACTGCTATAACACAGTTTACTGCTACTACTGCTAGTACAGTTCAAGCTACAACATAGAGTGTATATTAATAATTCTACCTATTAGGAAATATGTGGGTTGTATTTATCTTTTATGGACAAATTGTAAAAAAATGTAGTAAAATATAAAAAAGAAACTACTGAGGCCGGCTAAACCTATAGTAGTTTCTATACAAATTAAGTGCTTCCAAAATTGTTTCACATATATTATATAATATTAATCTTGGAAGTACAAGAATATAATATATGGGGGGATTATTATGGGAATTAATAGTTTAAGATGGAAGGCGTTAGGGGATATAGGTGTATCCTATCAATATATAAAAAATTATATTAAAAATAAATATAATATTGAAATTTCAGAAACAAACATAAATGAGTTTTCCAATGAAGTAAAAGAACGTTATGCAATTATAGATGAAGATGAAGTTCTGTTTAATTTGGAAGATTCATCATATAGAAAACTAGCTTTTTTTTCGCTAAGGGAAAAGGAGAGCGAGGAACTACGAAATGGTATGTTTAGAGAGAATTTTTTACAAACCAATAGATTGAAGAGTTTTGTAGATAATGAAATAGTAAGTGGTGTTGATCAAGTTTTATATCCATGCTATATTAAATTTTCTGATAGATATGTAACTATTAAGATGGCACAATTGAGAAGTTATATATATGAGGATTTTGATGAAGATAATGTTGTAACAAGTACAGAAAAAACCTATTATCATTGTGTAAAATTCATAGTTGATTTGTATAAAAATATACTATTTATGTTTTATAATGACATAAACAATGAAACAGAGGAACTTAACTGTAAATCCAAAGCTATCACGGAAAAGAAACAAGCTTTTTATAGTTTATTTCCAGAAGGAACTCAAAATACTTTAATAAAATTATGCATTGACTCTTACCTAAACAAGTACATAAAAGATTATTTAAATAATATTGAATGTAATAAGGAAGACAACAATAATTCAGTTATTGTTATAGAAACTTCAGATCCTATTGAAAGTAAAAATAATTTGAGAAGTAGTAAAAAAGATGGCAGACATAATGAATATAGACTAAAAGCTATAAAATATGCTTTAGAGCATGAAGATCATAATGTTAAAGTCGTAGAATTAAAAGTTAAAGGAAGATGGTTTCAATTGAAAAGTCAGGGTGAAATAATTACAATTGGTCCATATTTTAATAGGGAGGTTGTTAAAAGTGTATGCGAAGAAATCTTCCCAGATTATAAATTGTCCGAAAATGAGGATGCATCAGGATATTAGGAAAGCTATTATAGAGAACTTTCAACTATTAAAAGGACAACATATACCAATTTCATATTTATTAAAAAAAATTGATGTAAATAGTATACAACTATATAAAGAGATTCACGAAATGTTGACTGATGGAACTCTAATTCGTGTTTATGTTTCTACTTGTCCAGTTTGTGAATACGAGAATTTATCAACTGAGGATGCTCATATTATTATTTGCGACAATTGTTGTGAACGATATATGCCATCTCAAATCTTAGAAAAATTTAAGTTGACAGAGTGACTATTAAGTTTTTATAAGACCAAGGAGGAATGAAATCTTGCAACTTAAGATAGTAACCTATTATGGATTTATTTTAGTATCCATTGCTATGGTAGTAGGCATATTCATATTTAAACATAAAAAACATAAAGATGAGAGCTACTCTCAAAAGCTTATTTATTTTATTATTAGAGAATATCCAATACTGGTAACTATTGTAATTGCATATGTTTTATTTAACTATGTTTATTTTGTATCTAAATTTAATAAACTGGACTTTACACAGTTATTTAATACTGTTTGGATGCAATGGAATAAGGTTATTGAGCTGATTGTGAAGCTACTAAAATTAATATTCAAAACAGTATTACAGAAGGACATAATAAAGATTATTATTATTGGATACTTTGCTTCGAAAATCCTATTAAATGAGAATCTTTTTGAAAAATTAAAATATTTTATATCACAAATTCAAGAAATAAGTTTTAAAGACTTTTCAGTAAAGACACAAGAGGCAAAAAAAGAACAAGAAATTAAAGAAAAAGAAATAGAACAAATTAAAGAGCAGGAAAAGACCGGCGATTTGCAATTAGAGGAAGCTGCTAAAAAAATTAAAGATACAGAATTAAAGAAAGAAATAATAGCATTAATGGTAGATAATGATAAATTAGTAAAGTATATAGACAGATTTATAAATAAAGGATCATCATCAGTTGTTATTCCAATAAACTTAATACCTAATAAAATTAGCTTGACTGCTATTGAAAAACTATTTGATTATGAGATGGGGAGTAATTCAATAAAACTTTTAAGAATAAAATCAGAAAAAAATTCTATAGTAAAGGAAACTTTTAATGAATTACTTAGCAAAAATATAATATACTGTAACGAATAAATTATTATTTATAGGTCAGATAAGCTCAGGCTACTGGGCTTATTTTTA
>Ga0183101_1000018_pt13 | contig 86681 bp, 66 predicted proteins | sample Biomet3_FD_127790 | JGI IMG/M metagenome (GOLD analysis project Ga0183101, IMG submission 127790) | Microbial communities from bioreactor (seeded with sewage sludge) at LBNL, California, USA - Biofuel metagenome 3 | ecosystem: Engineered > Bioreactor > Anaerobic > Unclassified ... | reverse complement strand
TACGCCGATGGTACTGCCCGCAAAGTGGGAGAGTAGGTCGCCGCCGTTTTAGCAGGAAGGGTTCCGGTAAAGCCGATCAGGCTGCCGGAACCCTTTCCTTTTTTTATACCATTCAGACCGTCAGATCTTACCATTCAGGCCCTACCGTGCATCGCATTCATCTCACTCATGTCATTCAGACCGTTCACCGTCTATTATGTTCATACATCGCACTCATAGTCCTTATTCTTCTTATCCGGCCTCTTTATCAAGGCTCACCAGTAAAAGTCTGGGGGCTAAGCATTATGGCTTCGAGTATTTAGATCCGAGAAAGAAACTGGATTTATATGAATGAGTTGCAAGAGGACGTGAATTTCAAGGTGAACATTTCCAGACGTTCTGATACTTTCTTATCCGAACCTCAGTGACAGGCCCTTACAGGGCACTATTTACGCTATTGTTTCAGCACTCGAATGTAAGCTCAATAAGAGCGATATATAGGAGTGTATTGCGTAAATCATTGATATCCAGCTATAAATTCATAAGGACGAAACTAAATGTTTGTAAGTATAAACTTTTAGTTTCGTCCTTATGAATTTTTATGTTCGTCCTTATCATTTTTCGAATGCGCAGGTTCAAATTGAATGATTGAGAAAGCCACTTCAGTGTAGTTAAAATAGTATCAGTATTACCCCCAATATTCACATCCCAAAACATTCAGAAAAGCAGCATCAATATCACTACTTTAGATCAACGCAATTTTGCGTCAATGAAAATGTGTATTTTGAACTCATCAGTAAAAATGAGGAGATTAAAGGACATAAAGGACTAAATGAATGGGGCACACTCGTATATATACAAACAGTTCCTCAGCTACCTGTAGGCTATCGTTTAGACTTATTCTAAGCAGAGGTCCGCTGAAAATAAGGAGTCTACAGTATACTCTAGGGCCTATTTTCGGACCTTTTTCCGCTGGCGTTGTATACGCTGCACCGTTAACCTGCTGTGGGATAGCGCGTAATGGTGTCATACGGAGGTGGCAAAGGTTGAAATGCAGATGATTTCATGGTCTTGCAACAATGAACTCTTATCATCCGAAACCACATATGGACCTAAATTTGTTGACGTCCTTAAGTTTTTCAAAAAACATATGGACGTCACCGGAAAAACTAACATACGACAATTTTGTTTATGTCACAGGCTCGAAAGTTGACCTGCACGACAAACTTATATTTTAGGATGAATGTATGTGTACTGCTCTCGACCTATACCATATCGATCATTAGAGGAATAAGATCTTTGTCAATACCTTTTTCTACCAGCATATCGATATCTTGCCTAAAGAAAGCGACAAACTCATCTTTATCCTTGCAGTGTTGCAATGCCGATTGGTAATGATGAAAAGCCTGTTGAACATTGTGCATTACCCATTCCAAATGGCCGGCATTCAGAAAATCGACTAGACCGGCAACTGACGCTGCTAAGAGTCGATCGTAGTATGTCTTAGCCTGTTCGTACTTACCACATACAAACGAATACCAAGCTATAGCTCTCCATGCCTTTTCATTTTTTGGCTGTACAAAATCTATTTTAAAGAAATATTTCAAAGCGTCATCAAACTGTTCCAATTCGGCAAGGCAAACACCTATTTGATAAAGCAGTGTGGTATTTTCGGGATTCTTCTGTTCCAATTCTTTATAATAAGAGAGCGATTCACTGAATTGCCCTGTCAGACGATAGCAAACAGCTTTCTGCTCTTTCAGCCAATCATTATCCGATACAAAAAGTTCGGCTTTCATATAAGCCTGAAGGGCTTGATTATACATTTTCTGTCGCTGATAGGTATAACCCAAACGAGTATATAGAGCACCACTCTTTTCGTCTCCCTTATCCAATAATGCTAATAGTTCGAAAGCCTTGCCAGCCTCTCTCCAATATTTCTTTTTCAACAAAAACTCGGCAAGCAACATTAAATTGTTGGAGCTATAAAGCAATTTGTTAATTTCACTGCATGCTGGGGCAAAAACATCGATTTGGAATATATCCGGAAACTCTCTTTTGCGGGGACTTACTTTCAAAAGTCTGTATAGCTCGTGCATATAATTTGTGCTCTGCAATTTACTATCGGCTTCGTCCATTGCAACAAAATCATCTTTATGGTCTTCTTCATTGAGCATATCTTCTGCCTGCTCCAACTGTTGTCTGATAAGATCAAACTGCTGAAGTGGCATTTTGGGGAACAAATGGATGAGCGAATATTTGTCATTATCGCATAGATAAGTGGTAGACTTCAATATATTGAGTATCGTATCGTTCATCTTGGCCCCCATTTCTTGGAGCTTCAACACCGACGGTTGGTTTACATCGAATGGCTTGAACCAATTTTCTAAATCATGAAAGAACGAAAAGCCCTTTAAATTCTGAAACGTACTCATATAAAGATCACCACCCTCCAAACTCATTTTGGTGAGCTTCTCAAGTTTCGCCTCTATCTCCTTGTCTTCTATATTGGGCATGATGATTTTGGGGATTCCATCATCTTCATCACCATTTTTGTCATCAAGAGGAGATTTAATTTTATTCATGCCCTTTATGATATCCGGAACAATCTCGTCGTTCATCATACGAGTAATTTTCTCTGTGCCTAAACTTTGGAAAAAGTTGATATAGCATTGCATCAAATCTCTTGCAAAGTCCGGTTGCTCTTTCAGCACCGATAGCCTGAGCGTTATGGCCGGATAATATTTTATGCGCTCGGCATAAATATGAAGGACGAAAAAGATACCTACAATAGCTCGCTGACGAGCTCTGACAGGCAACTGCTCTGAAGCGTAAGCCTTAAACAGCCAAAGCAACTTATTAATATCAAAACATTGAAACAAGCTCATCGTAACGGCTCCAATATAGAGACACAAATCGGTAGAAGTAAGAGGCATCGATTCTAATACGTAATTTGCCGTTTCTTCTTCACCGCTATCCCACGAAAGAGTAGTCCACGTCTTTTCAAAAAGTTCTTTTTCCAATTTATACCATCTATCAGCGATCTCCGTCTTTTTGTGCGTATCGGGCAACAAATTACATACCGAAAGATCCATAGATACGGACTGTAGTTCTTGAACAATATGCATCGTATCGGGCAAGTCGTTCGAACGAAGCATTCTATTCCTTATAATATGATATAGTTTGGGAGACTCTCTATCGAGCAGCAAAATATGCACTTTATCGGCAATTTCGAGCAGCCGGATAACAATACTATCATACATTTCCCGCTGCTTGGGGTCGTGCACTCCTTGCAACATATATTGTGTCATCAGATTGTAGGCGGTGCTTATCATATCAAACGACGATTGCAAATCCCAACTACGACTTTCTACCAATCCTGTCTTTACTAAGTCAAATGCTTCGTGAAGGCGTTTTTGTCTAATCAACGAAAGGATTCCTTGATAATATTTATTGATACTTTCTTCTGGCATGGCGTTTCAATATCTTTTTAATTTTTTCTCTAACCTGTATAGGGTTGTTATCGTTCTCTATATAAGAAGAATCGACAAGTTCCGTGCCAGTATAGCCATCTTTCACCATTTTCTTGGATTTTAACCATGCTATAGCTTTATTCACTTCCCCAAGATTGGGAGTTTGAGCATGGCGATAAGACGGCAACGCTATCAGTCCAATCACATTCTCGGGGACTTTCAATTGGTTAGTCAGTACATCACCCCAATCGCTTTTGGGATGTGAGAGAAGATAATCTATCGCCAAATTATATCCTTGTATCAAAGCTTTAACCGATTCGGGTTTTTTTGCCAATGTCTTGCGGCTAAAGATTGTAGTAGATTGATTGATATTTAAGTCTCCGGTAGTGATAAGAGAATGGCTGCCTGCATTCATCGCAATCGAAGCGTACGGATCGGGCAAAAAAGTAGCATCTATTTGTCCACCTTGCAGCATAAGCAAACGCAAAGGAATTTGATTTATTTCGGGCTCATTCACCATATCAAGAGGAATGCCCGCTTTGTGTAATACAAATTCGGTAGCATACTCCGAAAAAGAATTTTTCGATGTGCAGAAATTAATATCTTTGAGTTGATTGATCGAATTTATTTTGCTGTCTGCACGAGTGATTAAACACAAATAGGCATCGTTCTGCATTACCGAACGAAGTGGAATGCCTTTTGATTGAAGTACGGCAGCACTTGTATAATCGGTAACAATACCATCCAGCTTATGTGTTTCAAACGAAGCATCTCGATCTGTTTCGTTAAGGAAGATAGTGAAGTTAACCTTCAGCCCCAATGAATCGTAGATACCTTTATCTGCCGCTACCAAAAAAGGCAGTCCGTCCATTGTAGCCATCACGCCAACTTCAAGAGGCTTTAAAGGCTCTTGAGAGGTACGTTTTTTATGTCCGCACGACATAAGCAGTACAATAATAATCAGACAAAACGGTAATAAGGTTCTTTTCATAATCATTAAGGCTTTGTATGTAAAAGGGCAGCCCCTGAAGGTGGACTGCCCTATATAGAATATTATTCTTTAATTTACTTTTCGATTGCAGCAATACCCGGAAGAACTTTTCCTTCAATAGCTTCGAGCAATGCACCACCACCTGTAGAAATATAAGACACCTGATCTGCCATACCAAATTTGTTGATACAAGCAACAGAATCTCCTCCACCGATAAGCGAGAATGCACCATTGGCGGTTGCTTTTGCAATAGCATCAGCTATAGCTTTAGATCCTTTTGCAAAGTTGTCCATTTCGAATACACCGGCAGGGCCATTCCATAGAATAGTTTTGGCGCTTTCGATAGCAGTGGCAAAAGCTTTTTCTGTTTCAGGGCCGATGTCAAGACCTTCCCATCCGTCAGGAATATCATTCGATGAACAGATTTGGGTATTAGCATCGTTTTTGAAGTCATCTGCAGCTACGCAGTCTGTACCAAGAATCAATTTCACGTTTTGTTCTTTTGCTTTCTTGATAATATCAAGAGCGATATCGAGCTTATCATCCTCGCAGATAGATTTACCGATTTTACCTCCTTGAGCTTTGGCGAAAGTGTAAGTCATACCTCCACAAAGTATCAAGTAGTCAACCTTACCAAGTAGGTTTTCGATGATACCAATCTTGGTAGACACTTTAGAACCACCCATGATAGCGGTGAAAGGACGTTTAATGTCACTCAAAATACTGTTGACAGCTTTAACTTCTTTCTCCATGAGGTAACCGAGCATCTTATGATCCTTATCGAAACTGTCAGCGATGACAGCTGTCGAAGCATGAGCGCGGTGAGCCGTACCGAAAGCATCATTTACATAGCAATCTGCATACGAAGCCAAATGTTTAGCAAACTCTTGTTGTTTAGCTTTAATATCTTTCTTTGCAGCAGCCTTTTCTTCGTCCGAAGCATCATCAGCCAATCCGCGTGGTTTGCCTTCTTCTTCGGCATAGAAACGAAGATTTTCGAGCAGCAAAGCCTCACCCGGCTTCAAAGCCTTCGCAGCATCGTCGGCCTTCATACAATCGGGAGCAAACAGAACTTTAACGCCCAACTTTTCTGAAACAGCATCAACAATCTGACTCAAAGAAAATTTCATATCAGGATTCTTCTTCGGCTTGCCCATATGCGACATAATAATCAGGCTACCGCCATCAGCCAAAATTTTCTTCAAAGTAGGAAGAGCGCCACGGATACGGGTATCATCCGTAATCTTTCCATTCTCGTCCAATGGCACATTGAAGTCCACACGGACAATTGCCTTTTTGCCGGCAAATTTGAAATTATCAATTGTCATAATAACACTATAATTAATTATTTGAAACTTAAATCTTTTTCTCTATAGTCTAATGATGACTACAAAGTTACAATAAAAATTCTTTTTATAAATATCATTTTACTACTTTATGTAGGTCACAATAGTATTTGCAACACAATTTAAGTCCACAACTATCACATTTGGGCTTTTTAGCAGTACAAGTATATCGCCCGTGAAGAATGAGCCAATGGTGGGCTTTGGGAATTAATTCGTCAGGGATATATTTTGTAAGTTCCTTTTCCGTTGCAAGAGGCGTTTTGGAGTTGATAGTCAACCCTATGCGGTTTGAAACCCGAAATACATGGGTATCAACAGCCATGGCAGCTTTATTGTAAACCACAGCTTGAATGACATTGGCCGTTTTCCTCCCGACCCCGGGAAGTTGGATCAGGTCGTCAAGATTATCAGGCACAATACTATTAAATTTTTCAACAAGCATCTTTGCCATACCCACCAAATGTTTGGCTTTTGAATTGGGGTATGAAACGCTATGTACATATTCTAATACAGCTTCGGGAGTAGCTACAGCCATGACCTCAGGAGTAGGATATGCTGCAAATAAGGCAGGCGATATTTCGTTGATACGCTTGTCGGTGCATTGAGCCGACAAAATAACAGCCATGAGCAGTTGAAAAGGATTGTCGTAATGCAATTCTGTTTCGGCTACGGGCATAGCCTGCTCGAAATATTCGATTACTTTCTGATAACGTTCTTTTTTTGTCATAGCCTATGATATATTATCTTAATTTATTCCTTTTATAATGGGGAGCTACATAAAAATTAAAATAGAGTGTAGACAATATTGTCAATACAGCACCGAACAAATAAGCATTGGCAAACGAACTATATTGAGCAATCACTCCACCAAGTATCATACCACCACTGATACCCACATCCCAAGAGGTGAGATAAGTAGAAGTTGCCGTACCCCGACGACTATTGGAAGCCAGATTGATAAACAACGAATTGTAGGCAGGAAACATGATACCGAAACCGATACCAAGCAAAAGAGCTACAACGAAGAATAGGTATGTACCCCATTCATGGTCAACTTTGAGCAGATTTGCACAAAGGGTTAATAAGAAAAAAGAGAGAATGACAATGTACAAAGAAAAAGAGATGACTTGTGTGACTTTTCCTTTATCGACTTGCTTTCCTGAAAAGATGCGGGAGATAGCCATACCTACCGCCATAAAAGTGAAGAACAAACCTGTTTGAGCTGTGATGCCAATCTGGATAGCATAAAGAGCCACATAGTTGGTTGTCATTCCATAAGGAATGGAGAGCAACAACAGACTAATGCCCGCCGGGAAACCTTTTGTCAAAAGAAATCTATCAAGCGAAAGCGGCTCACGTTTGACAGGCGGTTTATAGGGAGTACGCACCATGCAACCAAAAGAAATGCCGATAGTGGACGAAATCAATGCAACACAAAATATATAATAGAAGGAAACGCCGCTCTGCATCATAAACAACCCGACCATTGGGCCTATAGCCATAGCAAAGTTATTGGCCAATCCGAAGTATCCGATTCCTTCCCCTCTTCGTGAAGAAGGCATAATATCAATCATAATAGTATTACCACCTACCGTCACCATTCCAAAAGCGCCGCCCTGCAACAATCTGAAAAAAATAAATAACGTGAGCGAGTATGCCACAATATATCCGGCAAACACAGAAGCGAACACAAAGTACGATAAGATATAGAGGGGCTTACGAGCAAATGTATCGACCAAATAGCCAGAAAACGGACGGATGCATAGTGCAGAAATTGTATAACACGAAACAACCAAACCAATCACGGCTTTAGTTGTATGAAACACCTCCACAAGATAAAACGGGAAGACCGGTATCAAAAGCCAAAAACTGAACGACAGCAGAAAATTCGCCGTCAGCATATAGCAATAGCTCGATGTGACAAGTCGGTCTTTCGGCATGATAGAAGAAGATTAATATGCTGCCTCGAACTCTTTTAAGAAGCGTGTGTCATTTTCGGAGAACATACGGAGATCTTTTACCTGATATTTTAAGTTTGTAATACGTTCGACTCCCATGCCTAGAGCATATCCTTTGTAAATCGTGCTATCAATACCATTCAATTCGAGCACATTGGGATCGACCATACCACAGCCCAATATTTCTACCCAACCGGTATGTTTGCAAAATCCACATCCTTTGCCACCACAGATATTACAACTAATATCCATTTCGGCACTAGGCTCTGTAAACGGGAAGTATGAAGGACGAAGTCTTATTTTCGTATCTGCGCCGAACATCTCACGAGCGAACAACAACAACACTTGTTTCAGATCGGTAAAAGAAACATCTTTATCTACATATAGCGCTTCAACCTGATGAAAAAAGCAGTGGGCACGGGCACTGATAGCCTCATTGCGATAGACGCGTCCCGGGCAAATAATACGAATAGGAGGTTGGTTCACCTCCATCACACGACTTTGAACAGACGAAGTATGAGTACGCAGTAGAATATCGGGCTGCGATTCGATGAAGAAAGTATCTTGCATGTCGCGTGCGGGATGATCTTCGGCAAAATTGAGTGCCGAAAACACATGCCAGTCGTCTTCTACTTCCGGGCCTTCGGCAATGCTGAATCCCAAGCGAGAAAAGATATCGATAATTTCGTTTTTGACAATAGTTATAGGATGGCGCGAGCCAAGTTGAACAGGATAAGCAGTGCGCGACAAATCCAGATCATTGCTTTTATCGGAATTTCTCTCGAACTGGGCACGTATATTATTTATTTTCTCCTGAGCCTTTGTTTTGAGTTCATTAAGCTTTATGCCGATTTCGCGCTTTTTATCGGCTTGTACCGTACGGAACTCTGTTACCAAATCGTTAATAGCGCCTTTTTTACTCAGATATTTAATGCGCAATGCTTCCAATTCTTCAGCATTGTTAGCTTGCAATTGATCTACCTCGGCAAGTAGTTTTTTAATATTCTCTATTATCATATCCTATTTATACTAAAGTTGTGCAAAGATACACTTTTATAGACTAATAAGAGGGAGATTTCTCTACTTTTTTAGTAATTTTGTAGTCGAAATGAGTGAACCAATTAACGATCATATTATTTTGGGCATTGACCCGGGCACCAATATCATGGGATATGGTGTATTGAAGATCATTGACCATAAGCCACACTTAGTGGCAATGGGGGTTATCGACCTACGAAAATATTCGAATCATTATCTCAAACTAAGGCAAATTTATCAACGGGTGCAAAGCGTGATAGACAGCTACCTGCCGGACGAACTAGCCATAGAAGCACCTTTTTTCGGCAAGAATGTTCAGTCGATGCTCAAGTTGGGACGCGCTCAAGGGGTGGCAATAGCAGCTGCTCTCAGTCGTGACCTACCTATTACGGAATATGCTCCACTCAAAATAAAAATGGCTATTACAGGTAGTGGAGAAGCATCAAAAGAACAAGTTGCCGGAATGTTACAACACATGCTACATATAGCACAAGAAGATATGCCACACTTTATGGACGCCACCGATGCATTAGGCGCTGCTTTTTGTCATTATCTACAAAAGGGACACCCCGTTACGTCCAATGGTTCCAAAAGTTGGAAGGATTTTATAATAAAGCATCCGGATAGGGTGAACAAATAATATAATATATGAGAAAGCTGAACCGATTGTTTTTATTAATTTGTATAGCTTTACTTTGCTCAAATTGCACAACATTAATTAAAAGGACGTATAAATCATTCAATGACTATCCTGTACCCACGGGTGAGCTCACTGAGATGGATTACTCATCGACTAAATCTTCGTTTTCTTTCTGGTCGCCAAATGCCGATGAAGTAAGACTGATGCTTTTTCGTACCGGAGACTCGGGACATGCTTACCGTACAGTACACATGGAGCCGGGAGAGAACGGCACGTGGACAACCACTGTAGAGGGAGATTTAGTGAACCAATATTACACATTCAACGTAAAAATAAAAGATAAATGGCATGGAGATACTCCAGGGCTAAATGCCCATGCTGTGAGCACAAACGGCAAGCGTGCCGCAATTATCGATATTTCGGCAACCGATCCAAAAGGCTGGGAACACGATAATCGCCCCGCACTTTACTCACCATCAAGAGCTATCATCTACAATTTACACCTCAGAGACTTTACCCAGGATTCAACGTCCAATATACAGCATCGTGGTAAGTATCTGGCATTAACCGAACACGGTACTCATACTCAGGGCGGATTGCCAACAGGCATCGATCATTTGAAAGAAATGGGTATTACGCACGTGCAGCTTATGCCCGTATTCGACTTTGCAGACATTGACGAGTCCGATACCCGCCACATCCGCTACGCTTATGGTAGCCAGCCACTCAATTATAACGTTCCGGAGGGTTCTTATTCTACACGCCCCAATCTCCCTACGGCACGTATCAAAGAGTTCAAGCAAATGATAATGGCGCTCCACAAAGCCGGTATCCGAGTGATTCTTGAAATGGGTTATAGTCATGTTTCAAACGCCCAGTCAAGCAATTTCGAGAAGATAGCTCCGGGATACTTCTTCCGTATGAACGGCAAGAAGTTTGCCGACGGATCGGGTTATGGCAACGAAATAGCAACCGAGCGTCCAATGGCTCGCAAGTTTATTGTCGAATCGGTGCGCTATTGGCTAAGTGAATATCACATAGACGGTTTCTATTTTGATATGATGGGATTGATGGACTTGCAAACCATAAGAGCTGTTCGGGCGGCTGCCGACGATACAGATCCGAGTATTTTGATCTATGGAGATGGTACTTCACCCAACAAACCGGCCTTATCGGCAGACTCATTGGCTATCGCTGCGAATATCTTTCGTGCTCAGGGAGTCGGTGCTTATGCTCACGAGTTCCGCAATGCCTTATTGGGACCGCATAACGAAACGCACAAAATAGGATTTCTGGGAGGACTTCCCGGCAACGAAGAAACGATTCGGTTCGATATGGCAGGAGCGATTCCAAACTCCCAAATCAAGTTTTACAGAGTTCATGAGTGCAAGAGAGCTTGGGCTTTGCAACCGACACAATGTTTCGGCTTTCTTTCCTCGCACGACAATTACTGCTTAGTCGATAGACTAAAAGCCTCACTGACTAATGTCACACCGACACAACAAATTAGATTAAGCGAAGTTGCACATACAGTATTGTTACTTTCTCAAAGCACCCCAGTGATCTATTGCGGTGATGAAATGCTGCGCGATAAACAAATGGTGCGCCATAGCATGAACAGTTCAGATGCCATTAATGGTATTAATTGGAAACTTAAAGAAACGAATAACGAACTTTTTGAATATATAAAGGGGCTTATCCGACTACGCCGCGCTCATCCAGCCTTCCGACTAGGTAGTGCAGACGCCGTAAGAAAGAACATGCAATTTCTCACGACAGATCCGAATGTCATAGCCTACGCTTTAAACAATCATGCGGGAGGAGACACATGGGGAACAATAATCGTAGCACTCAATACAACGCTGCGCTATTCTAAAGTGACCGTGCCTGATGGATTCTATACAGTAGTAGCCAATAACGGGAAAATAAGCGAAGAAGGGCTCGGGCATCTTAAAGGACCAGAGATAGGAGTTCCCGGACAAACAGCACTTATCATGTGGAAGCCTTGAAACAGCAATAACTAACATAAAAAAGGCGGCAAATCATTTGCCGCCTTTTTTATTTAGATCGAAGACCAGACTTAGAACTTATAATCAAATCCAAGTCCAAATACTTTATTCGTACGCGAATAAACATCTGTTCCAGATAGCATTGTATCATTGTATCCGCCACGTGATGATGCATCAGTCGACTTCGTATATTTACTATAGTTTGTCCAGAAATAGGCAACGTTCATAGTCAGTTTAGGAGTTAGTTTCACTGCCCCACCCAAACCGATCGAGTAAGAATCGCACGAAAAACTCGTATCGCTCTGATAATCGTTGCTCAATCCATAATCAGTGCGTTGCACACCGGCACTCACCGTTATCATTTTAGTAACATCATATTCTGCACCAGCCAAGAATTCATTTGTACCATGAGTCAACGCATGCTGTTTGCCGGTTTGAGTACCTGGGATGTTTGCCATACGGGCATGTTTATCATCATAAAAATGATATTCGGCTGTGGCACGAAGACGCGAAGTGAATTGATAGCCTACAGCGACAGTCAACAAAGAAGGAATATCATTGGGCGTATTTACACCATCTTTGTAATCTGCCAAAGTCCCATCAGGATCACTATTTTTCTTTGTCGTATTTTCAATGTTCAGGTTAGTGCCGAACTCGTACTTTACTCCGACGTTCCATTTTCCGTTTTTATAGTCCACTCCTATTATAGGAGTGATTCCCCATCCGGTTTGGTCGCAATCCAATTCGACATTTGTCAAAGTTGCACTATTAGCTTTAAGTTTAGCTGTTGCATAACCGGAATAATTTCCCGAAAAATAATCCATTCGGCCGCCTCCAAATACTGATAAATATTTATTAAGACGATACGATAGACCTAACTGAGCACCATAGATAAATTGTCTACCCGATACAGAAGAGTTAATAGTATACATATCAGGAGTAATCGTATTGTGCGAAGCAGCATAAATACCTTCTATAATACGAGAATCGAACATTGGAAGTCCGTCATCAAACGAGGCCTTACCACCGCCGCCAACAACACCAATAAATCCCGACAAAGCCCAGTTGTCATGTTTATATACCACATAAGCCGATGGAATAATAGGAACTGCCGCCGTACCTTTGTAACGACGAGTTTTTTCGGGGAAAAGACCGAAAGTAGCATCAATATTACGAGTTTGATACGCGCTCTGTCCATTGAGCGAGAAATACAATCCGTTATCCATAAAAGCAACACCAGCCGGATTACTATAAACACCGTCGATCTGAAGTGATGCACCACGAGCAATCATTCTAAGAAAAGCAATATGCTGGTTCGTGTTAGTCAACAGACCTCCAGCATAGGAAGAAATGGCGATCAGCAACGCTGTGCCAATCAAAGTCAATTTTCTCATTCTATTTTTATATTTTAGTTTAAAAACGGCGGCAAAATTAGTGTTTATTTCCGAATTATCGTTCTATTTTTCCTATTTTTATCATCACACTACAAAAATATCCTAAAAAGGTCAACATCTTTTTTATTAAAAATCTATCCATTTGCCTACTAAAAGCATAGCAATAAGAGAAAATATTCTTCTCAGAGCGACCACAATAAAGCAGAAGCAAAGTAAGGGTAATAGAAAATAAATCGCTCGATAATGATTTAGCGCTTTGTGGTATGAAAATACAATTGTAAAGAGTTTATTGAATTCTGAAAAATACGATAGGCAGTTATTCCAACAGACAATAAAGGATTCATGTACGCAAATATCATCCACATGCTGATCGCTACATTTTTCTGCCCCAAGCTCTGAACCGCAGCTATCGGCATCTTATAATAAAGACCGATTATACGCCCTATCCCAAATTGAAAAAGACATGCCTGTAGCGAAACAATAGCAAGGTTTATTTCCATCGGTATCATTCTGGCAGGCTGAGCCGAAACATATATGGTAGCCTTACCGATCACTAGGATAAGAGTAATACTCCACAAATAAGAAGCAGATCGCGGCAATGACTAAAATAGAGCAAAACAAGATTCGGCATTATTTCACTCTCCGACATAATACCTTTTCTATTTGAATAGTTGTTTTTACCTTTCTTCTTATGCCGGTTCAAGTATGAATTATTCGGGTGATGGTAGTTCCGTCGTTTTTTATTTTCCAAAAAAAATCTGTCACCTTATCTTATTGATTCTGAGCGACGTATACAGGTGCGACTTGTTTATGGGACCTCGAAAAGGTGTTATCTTGTTTATTGTTAGCGTGTTATGAAACACGGATCGTCCACTTCGTATGTCAACCGATTAATTCGTTACTCGGTATCTGTGGCGTGTGCACCGTGTAGAAATTCCTTTGCTTATCGCCCCTGCATGGAAGAAATCCGGTTCTTCTTCCCTGTGAGAAGGTATTTTGTACACATCTTATTGAATCATAGTTATCGCATTTAAGGCATTTCTGTTGACTCATTCAGGTTTTGTCGTTCCACATATGTGATTCGATCAACTCACATATATGGAACGATCGACTCACATATGTGAGTTGATCGAATCACATATGTGGAACGACATTCTGCTTAGGACAAAACATAAAATCGTTCTGATATGAATCAACTTTCATCAGTATGTCTCATAGACTTCACCCTTTTGAAAAGTATCATGGAACGTTTAATAACCTTTCTGGCAGAGTATTGTGGCTTTAGTTACAACGCTGTGGCGGCGACATACGGTTGATTCTTTTAGATTTTCCAAATAGTTATTTTTTCCTATTTTTATAACCATGTCATCTTGTTTTAAACAATAAATCATTATATTGCTTCACTTTTCATGAAACAACATATTGATAAATGAAACTTTACTATATCTATCATAGCGGATTTGCCATTGTGGGACAGACGGCAACGGTGATTATCGATTTCTGGGAAGATTCCATAGATGCTTTGCATGGTATCATTCACAATGAACTTCTAAATCAAAAAGAGAAGAAAATATATATTCTGTCTACTCATTTTCATCCGGACCATTTCAATCCCGATATACTTACGTGGAAACAAACTCACCCCGATCTTGTCTACATACTATCAAAAGACATTCTTCGGCACAAAAGAGCTACAGTCAAAGATGGATTCTTCTTAAAGAAAGGCGATACTTTTGATGATGGAATCCTCTCAGTAAAGGCATACGGTTCGACAGACTCAGGCGACTCTTTTCATATCCAATTGGAAGGTATGTCTTTTTTCCACGCCGGCGACTTAAACAACTGGCACTGGATAGACGAGTCTACTCCGCAAGAAGCTAAAAAAGCCGAAGGGGACTATCTGGCCGAATTGGGATACATCAAAAATGATATTGAAAATGTTGATGTAACCATGTTTCCTGTAGATAGACGAATGGGTACAGACTATTCAAAAGGTGCTCTACAATTTTTGGAAATGATAAAAAGTCGTATCTTTGTGCCGATGCACTTCGGAGCTGATTATGAAGGAGGCAATGCTTTTCAAAGAACAGCAGAAGCACAAGGAGCTTCCTTTTTAGCAATAGACCACCGAGGGCAATATTGGGATTTAACAGAATTATCTAAATAATATTTATAGCAATGAATATCAAAAAGTTATTTACAGCAATGCTATTGTGTGCCATTACTCTACCAATGGCTGTCAGTGCACAAAAAAGAGATGACTCACGCTATCTGCAAGGAGCCATTCCGGAAGTAAACGGGAAAGTCGTCTTCTCAAAAGAATTCCTCATAAATGGTATGAGCAAAGACGAAGTTTACAATCGCATGTTCTCTTACATCACCGACCGTATGGCAAAGAATAACGATCCGTTGAGCCGGGTAGCCTATACAAATAAAGAGGAAGGATCGATCGTCGCATTGTCAAACGAGTGGGTGATATTTAGTTCGGGAGCACTATCGCTAGACCGCACCAAAATAAAATTTCAATTCACAGCCTTGTGCAGTGAGGGCAAATGCAACATAGAAATCTCAAAAATATCCTACACCTATCGAGAGACCGAAAAGTATCAGGCAGAAGAATGGGTTACCGATAAGTATGCGCTAAATAAAACAAAAACAAAACTAGTAATGGGACTTGCCAAATGGCGCCGCAAAACGGTAGATTTAGTCGATAGCTATTATTCGGAAATAGAGAAGGCTCTAAGCGCTCAACCGGAAACAGCTCCCGAAAAGGTTACACCTCCGGCTTCTACAAGTACGGGAATTGTAGTTATACAAGTACCGCAGAGTTCAACAAGCACACAAGTTCAAACGACAACGAATCCAACAGTAGCCTCTACTCTTCACGAGATAAGCCCTGTAGATGTACAATCTAAGATGACCAGTGCCATGTGTTCTTGCAAAGTAGTGCTCTATGTAGGCGAGGACGCAGACGATATGACAATCATCACAGCCAAGAGAGGCATTTCGATAGGCTTCATTCAAGGCAAACCCGCTGCATTTGCATACCTAGACGCCCAACAACAAGCCGATGCAATAACTTCTGCCAAGAGTTATATCATCAAAATAATGGATCCGGGAACCAAAGAAGTAAAAATGGTATTGCATTGCAAACCTATTTCGTCTACCATAGAAAATGGTGCGCGTGTTGTAACAGGTGAGATTCAGAGCGCAGAAGGCGAATAGCTAAAACACTGTTTCGTCACAATAAATAAAATAACATCGCATAAAAGAATGCATTTTGCCTCTCTTTTATGCGATGTTGTTTTATTTACCATTTAAAGGTTTTCGTATATCGAGCAACATTGCCGCAAATATCTTCTACTACCATAGTACATGTGTGCATTTTACCCCGTTGTACTCTGCTAGAGTCAATGCTGCATTTGACAAGTGTATTTTTTACTGTCCGATCGAATATGGCAAAACGTCCGTCAATATAGCCATGATAACTCTTTATTCCACTTTGTGCATCCGTAATAGAAAAGACGAGTTTGCCGCGACTCCACGAATGCTGATCGACGGGCATGATATGAGGGGGCTTTTGATCTATCATCAAAGAGAAAGTTCCGAGGGCCTTAATTTTGGTAACAATCGCATCTTTCTGAATAGTACGATTATTAGTAGACATCGGAACATTTCCTTCCCACTTGGCTATATAATACTTATTAATATCGGCTACAGGACGTTTGCGCAACCTTATTTCAAGATCGGCTGTTCCGCTCATAGGAATGGGAGGATAATTAAGTTGGTATTTATAAGAAACTCCTGACTTAGAAGGTATCAATTTATAATTAAGATACATATTTTCATGAAGCATGCCAAAAGGCACGATCAATGCCATGCCGGGACGCATTACATAGTTTGTCTTATTCCATGCCAAAAGTACACCTGTTTGAATCGGAGCTTTCGGAATAGGCTGACGTTTGCCATGAACAACAAACTTATAAGACGAACGATTGCCGAATATATCACACAAACTGTATTCGAAATGATAATCACGCTCTTCGTTCACCGTAACATACCCTTCGTTCCCATTGTACGCCTTTAAAAAACGGAGTGTATTGCCGGGATCGATGAACGATTTCATATATCCGTTGTAAGTCCACGCATAAACCATTTTAGCTTCGGTAGGTGAATAACATTTAATATCGCTACTGAATATTTTCTTCCCATCCTGAAGCAATGTCACATAGCGCACGCCCATACAATACCACGTCTCATCTATATGATCGAAAGCTTTTACTGCAATACCAATCTTGCCCCAGGCATTAATCGTATTGCCGAAAGCAAATATATGAGGACGCAAAGTTCCGTTTACTTCGCCTTGACCTTCGACGGGAAATATTTGAAGACTGACAGCTTGCGGTTTACGATGATCTCGTATATAAGGTTTCAAGAAAGGCAACGGGTCGATATACTCCTTGCTGGCCGTTCGATACATATCCATATGAAGATGAGGACCTCCCGAGAACCCGGTATTGCCGCTCCAAGCTACTTGTTGACCGGCTTTGACGGGGTACTTGCCGGGTGGTAGTGTGAAATCCACTTCCCAACTCTGACGGCGATACTGCACTTCCCTAGCCAAAGCGGATATAGCATCTACAAAACCATCCAGATGACGATATATGGAAGAGATGCCATGTCCGTATGCAATATCAAGCATGTATCCCGAACCGGCAGTGACTCGAATACGCGACACATACCCGTCGGCCATGGCATAAACAGGCAAACCTATTCGATGTTGAGTCTTTATATCAATACCGCTATGAAAATGATTGGATCTAATCTCTCCAAAGTTACCGCTCAATACTAAAGGAATGTTGAGAGGTGATAATAATTTAGGGCGAAAAGGTTTCAAACTCGAAGCAAAACCGGCAAAAAAGTTCAAGATTATTAGTAAGTACGCTATATAATATTTCATTTTATTATTTCCATCGTTTGACACTGCAAATATACTGAATATATAGCGAAAAAAAACATAAAAAATTGGATATTGAATTTAATTTTTCTGTAATATTGCACCATGTTTAACTCTAAAATAAAAGAAAATTATGGTTATTGGTATCCCAAGCGAAATTAAAAACAACGAGAACCGTGTCGGTATGACCCCGGCGGGCGTCTCAGTACTCGTAAAACATGGTCATACTGTATATTTACAAAAAGGAGCCGGCGAAAACAGCGGTTTCCCCGATGAAGAATACACAGCGGTAGGTGCTAACATATTGCCAACCATCGAAGACATTTACAAAATAGCCGAGATGATTATAAAGGTAAAAGAACCTATCGAACCCGAATATAAACTTATCAAAAAAGACCAGCTTTTATTCACTTATTTCCACTTTGCTTCAGACGAACCTCTTTTTGACGCGATGGTAAAATCAGGAGCTGTATGCTTGGCATACGAAACGGTTCAGAAAGCCGATCGTTCGCTGCCGTTACTTATTCCGATGAGCGAAGTAGCAGGTCGCATGGCTGTTCAAGAAGGTGCACGCTTCTTAGAGAAGCCACAAGGAGGTAAAGGTATTTTGATGGGTGGCGTTCCCGGTGTTAAACCTGCCAAAGTGTTAGTTCTTGGAGCCGGTCACGTAGGCTTTGCATCGGCACTTATCGCAGCAGGTATGGGTGCAGACGTTACTATTACCGATATCAATCTGCCTCTTCTGAGAAGTATTCAGAATGTATTGCCACAAAACGTACATACTCTTTACTCTACCGAACACAGCATTCGCAAGGAACTTCCAACGACCGATATGGTTGTTGGTAGCGTATTGATTCCTGGAGATAAGGCTCCTCATCTTATCACTCGCGACATGTTGAAGTTGATGCAAAAAGGTTCTGTTTTGGTAGATGTTGCTATCGATCAGGGCGGTTGCTTCGAAACATCTCACCCTACAACACACTCCGAACCGGCTTACGTAATTGATGGTATTGTTCACTATGCAGTAGCCAACATTCCAGGCGCTGTTGCATACACATCAACTCTGGCTCTTACTAATGCCACAATGCCCTATGCTATTGCTTTGGCAGACAAGGGTTGGAAAGAAGCTTGCAAAGGCGATGACGCTCTACTAAAAGGTTTGAACGTGGTAGAAGGCAAAGTTACTTTCAAAGCAGTGGCCGACCTCTACAAAAAGTCTTTTGTAGATCCTAAAACGTTGTTATAAGAGATATAACAAATAGATATAATTAAAAGGAGAAGATCACATGAGAGTGATCTTCTCCTTTCTAGTTTTATATTCACCATAGCGCCCAAAAAACACTGTGCCACAATGTATCTTTAATCCTCAAAACGACATATGCTCCTAAACATATTTTCGTCCATATGTTTTCAAAAAAACTTATGGACGTCACCGAGAAAACTAACATACGACAATTTTGCAGGATATAGACATTCTTTTCATAGCATCTATTCGCTTAATTATCAGCGATAAACAGCTCTTGTTTTTCGGGTATGTACCATTGCATGTCGAATCGTATGAAGCAATATACCACCAAATTCACTAAAATTTGATGCCGTAAAGAATATTATTCGTGATGGTATGGCTCTCCATGCAATATAGTCATAGCCCGGTAGAGCTGTTCAATAAAGACTAACCGTACCATTTGATGGGAGAAGGTCATTCGCGAAAGAGAAATCTTATCATTAGCTTTACCATAAACGGCAGGAGAAAAGCCATAGGGACCGCCAACGACAAACACAAGCCGTTTAGAAACCGTATTTTGTTTTTTCTGCATCCATAATGCAAATTCGGTGGATTTAAATTCCTTACCATTTTCGTCAAGAAGTACAATCGTATCACCGGCTTGAAAAAACTTCATCAACAGTTCACCTTCCTTTTCTTTCTGTTGGTCGAATGAAAAGTTTTTGGTTGCTTTAAGCTCGGGTATGACACACATTTCGAAAGGCAGATAATGCTTCAACCTCTCTTTATAATCATCTACAAGCGCTTGGATACGCGAGTCGACAGTCTTCCCTACTACCAATAATAAAACTTTCATCGATTAAATAATGCTATTCGTCTACAAAAGTAGGAAAAAAGGAGCATTGATAAAAATAATTATTAACTTTGCCAACAATAACACGGCATGAAACCTCTGATTAAATGTCTATTAAGTGTTAAATGCAAAGAACTTTCGAAAAAAACGTAAAATAATCGACTTTTCTTTGCAACATTTCAAATAGTCGTACGTCAAACTATCGAACGGCGCAGTAAAAGCCCCGAGTCGAGTAATATTCGTAATATTGGAAAAGGAAAGACAACTAATAAAAGGCTGTCGGGAGGGAGATAATTCAGCCCGAAAGCAACTTTACACTACCTATTCCAAGCAGTTATTGGCTATATGTTACCGATATACGGGCGATATGGAAGCGGCGCACGATGTTCTGCACGACGCGTTTGTCAAAATATTTACTCGATTTACGTACCGCGGAGAATCATCTCTTTCAACATGGCTCACTAAAGTGGCAATGGCGCAAGCTATAGACTACTTGAGGAAAAAGCAACTAAAAGAACGGCTTTTCGTTCCGGAAGAAGAAATTCCTGATGTGCCTGAGCTTGTTGAAGCACCTGCCGACGAAACGTTAAGCGAACAACGATTGATGAAATTTATTGCCGAACTGCCTGAGGGCTGCCGCACAGTATTCAATCTTGTTGTCTTTGAACACAAAGCACACAAGGAAATAGCTGAGCTGCTAGGGATTAAAGAACATTCGTCGATATCGCAATTACATTACGCCAAGTATTTGTTAGCGAACCGTATTAATGAGTATAGAAATGATAAAGAAAGAAAACGATGAATTGACCCAATTATTCTGCACGCACCATCTGGCGGATGCAGAGATTACGCCACGCGACGGTTTTTGGGAAAGCATACAAAATGATGTCTCTCTCAGTGAGAAGAGACGGCGCAAGCTTATATTCTACCGCACCGTATCGGCAGCATCGGTGCTATTGATAATAGGTGCAGCGTCGGCCGCTTTTTTCTTCATACCCAAAAGTAACAATACAAATCAGATTATTGCAAAAGTTGCGGCATCCATGTCGCGAGTGGCTCCTTCCAAACAGAAACTTGAAATAGAACCGAAACAGACTCCAAGCGCTACCCAGGTAAGAGTTTCGAGAATGGCATCAAGCAACCGCTGCACAAGTACGAAAGAGCAACAGCCTGAAGAAAGCGACAACGACTCTACCGTTACCGTCACTGTTCACATGACAGTGAGAGTAAGAGATAATGGAACTTATGCCGACAACACATCGGACAATCGCAACAACAATACATGGCAAGCCGGAGGACTGGGTAATAGCACAGATAATAATACTCAGACAACCGATAAACTGATGGCTGCCAACAATAACTCGAACAAACGATGGGCACTCAAAGCTGCTCTGAACTTGGCGATGCCTGCCAGTGGCGAATTTGAAATGCCGACAGGCGGTTCTATTACACTAGAAAGGCAACTCAATGATTGGCTGGCTGTTGAATCGGGCATAAAATACACTTATATGCACTCTGACGCGCAAACGCTGCATTATCTCAGTATTCCCGTTAAAGTTAATGCAACACTCGCCAGACTTTCAAAAGTAGATTTCTATGCTACAGTAGGCGGCTCGGCAGATAAATGTATAGCGGCTACACATGGCTCGGCCAATGAAAATATACAGTTTACAGCTATGGCAGGAGTGGGTATCTGTTATCATCTGAACAGCAAAATAGCCTTTTTTGCGGAGCCTGCAATAACACATTATTTTAACAACGAATCGAAATATACATCTTATAGGACTGAAAAGAGCAATGCTTTTAGTTTGCAAAGCGGTCTCTGTATGAACTTCTAAATACCGGTACTATGAAAAAAGCACTTTATATATTGGTAGCTATCATAGCCATTATAACATTAAGCAATTGCAACGATGATAAGGTGAACTATAATCATCCGGACGTTCAAACTTTTGTCAAACAATTAAAATCGGGCACTTATCAAACAAAGAGTCCGCAAGGTTTTGTCGAAGTTCCGTTGTTTACAGAAGCCGATATTCCGGCATTATTGAAATACGCTTCCGATACCTCGGTGATACCGTCTTTTCCTATGCCCCCAACAGCTTCTACTGCTTACGAAACAAAAATAAGATTGGGTGAATGCATGCTGTGGATAGTAGAAAGCATCCGCTTGGGACACGGTGCATCAAAAGGATGCCATATGGTAGTGGCAAATGCCGAGAACTATGAAGCCGTTTATTTTTTGAGCGACAATGAATTAAAAGATGCAGCCAATCGCTACCGCAGTTGGTGGGAAGAACGTGCAAAGCACCACAGCAAAACGATGTGGACTATCGAAGCATGCTACAACAACCCGCTTTGTAGTAGTGGATACAGGTGGTGGTAAAAAGAAACTCAGGATAACATTTTTATGTCAAATAGAGAAAAAGAAATAATAATAGTGCTATTATTATGCCTTTTTACGGCATCGGTTAAAGCACAATGGAGTAAATCCGATTCATTAAAGTTGAACCGTATACTGAACGACAAGAAAGAAATACAACTCAACAAAAATGAACTTCAGAACATTCACTTCGATAATCACATCATCAACAATCCATTGTTGGAACCGATACAAATCAATAATATCGGTCCTGATGAGACATTACCGCAGAATGCCGGTAAAAAGATTGTGTTGACAATGACACCCTACAAAGCTAGTACGCCCTACAATTGGGATCCGATATTCCATTGCAAACTAGTCCAAGTGAACGGACAATGGGAGCCGCTCAACGGACCACAGCATTATACCGACCAATCGAGGGCAACAACACTAGCATCGAGCATCACTTCTAAAATTGCCGGTGAGAAAGGGTTGCGAGGACTTCAATTGGGACACAGCGGTTTGTATGTTAATGGAGGAAATATTAGCGGCATGGACCTCATGTTTTTCTTCGAAAAGAGATTCTGGGACTTCAAACAGAACAGCATTCGCAAAAAGACATTGGATATACTGAAGGGATATGGTAAATTGCTACCCACATTGAAGGACAAAACAGGAGAATGAAACTTGTTGAACGTGGGTGCTACTTACCCACGTTCAAATAATCTTTCAGCGTATCGATATAGCAGGCAAAAGCTTGGCGCCCTTTCTCTGTCATTTTACATACCGTACGAGTTCGTCTTCCTTCTAAAGTCCTATTCGCTTCAATATAACCGGCCTCTGATAGCTTTTCTAACTGGACGCTCAGATTGCCTGCCGTAGAATTGGTCTTTTCTTTCAGAAAGACGAAATCCGCTTCTTCAACTGACATTAAGATTGAAACGACAGCCAAACGCAACTGCGAATGAAGTAACGGATCTAAATCTCTTAACATTTTACTTTCGATTTTTTATTCATCATATGCCCTGGAATGATATACGTCACAACAAAAGAAAGACCAAATAGTAAATTCCATAAATTAGTAGGATAATGACCGATAACCAACATTTGGAGCATATAAAAACAAATAGTGAATGAAAGGAGCGGAGGATAAATCATACAAGGCTCGCGAACAACGATGCCTGTGATAGACACTCCTAAGCCACAATACAAAAGAGATAGAGGCATCATCAATATAAAATCTTCGCGTCCATAAATAGCGCCAAAGATAGCAACCACCCAAAAGGTAATGACAAACATCCACCCCAATACTTGCCAAACTTGCCCGATTGTTTTATCAATATAAGTAACAACAGTCTTCTTTCTTTTATGCACGAAGAAGGAAAATCCCCAAAAGACAAACATAAGCATCCATCCCCACGACCAAATACCGGACGAGGTAAAATTAATCAGCAAATAAATGGTTAATGCCAAAATAGAAGTAAAATATCCCCAATACAATAGTTCTTTGCCCGGACTAACAGGTCTATTCTTCTTTGTGGCTTGAATCATTTGAGAGATAAGTTCTAAACTTTCTTTCTCTGTTAACACCTTTTCTTCCATAATAAATTTTCTTTTAGATAACTGATTATTATTTATTGAAGCGGTTGCGTTCGCTAGAAGAACTATTTTCCAACAAGTGACGTTTCACTTTTACGCCGGAATTAAAGTTCCACGCAACTGCAAATTTAAACATTCTTCCATTAGAAGCCAAACGGTATGCCGTATTTATAGTATAAGCATCTATATGGCTGCCATATTTGTCACGCACGTTAAATATATTATCAACACCCAAAGTAGAGATCCACTTTCCTTCTTTCCATTTCTTTTTTAATGCAAAATTCAGAAGCTGATGAGAATATACTTGACTATTGCCCGAATAAAGCTTATTGTGAAAATTGTACTCCCACTCAGCCGATAGAGAAGACGATAACCGAAATTCGGCAACCGAATGTATAAAGAATAAATGATGATTACTATAAGCATCGCCGGGGTTGGTCTGAATGCACTGTCGCACGGCAGTAATATTGTTCGTCAGATTCAACCATACAAAAGGTTGCAACGGAACGTTTAAATTGACAAACCAATGATTCTCTCTATGATGATTCACGTAAGTAATATACGACACTTGGGGATTTTCATCATCTTGTTTGCAAAATTCTCGGATCAGATCATGATGCATGTTACAACCAATAGACAGGGTATAGCGATAATCATAAATCAATGTTGCACTCACCTTATTAATATAAGTAGGTTTCAATAAGGGATTACCTATCTGGTAGTTATATTCTGAGGTCTGTATACGAATAGGATTAAGAGCATAGAAGCCCGGACGCTCTATATTGCGAGCAAACTGACAAGACAACATCCAACGTTGAATCTGATCGAATGCATAGTTGAAAGTAATAAATGGATAAAAATCTATATAACTATTACTTTTATGCAGCGCATGATTCACCGTTTTTGTATATTCCGTACGTAAACCAAGATCGGCTGAACAACGATTCCAACGAGTACCATACGTCAAATATCCGGCAGCAATATGCTCTGTATAATGCAATCGGTAAGCAAATTCAGGCAGATTACTCCACTGCTGCAATTTCAAACTCTCATAGTTCGAATGATCGTTCATGTCCGTATACGTATACTTTATTCCCGCCACAAAGGTCTTGTTAGGCTGAATGCACTTCTTCAATGATAAATCTGCCGAAGCGACATCATAAATAGAAATCAAATGACTACGATATATCGTATCGGTATTAGTCCAATATTGCTTAATATTATAGTCGCTGTTGCTTGTTGAACGCTTGCGAACATAATCGGCTAACATTTTAAATAAGGAACCTTTTTGATCTAACTTTTGCTGATAATTGACTGTAGCAGAATACAGCCGGTACTGGTCTGGTTGAGTATAGCGTCCCATACTTTCGAACGAACTAGAGCCGATATTCATAATCGTGTGATTATCGCTATTGCGTTTTTGCAAATTCGAAATATATTCGACCTCTGCCCCCAAAGACCTAAGACTGTCAAAAGCATAAACAGCATTTGCCCGGGTAGCAACATAATGAGAAGGAACAGAAAGAAGGCTCTTACTCAAAAAAGAATAATTGGGTTGACTATAGTTTCTACTAGCATCCACCTCTCCTTTATTTTGGATACAGCCAATATAAGATGCCGATGCATAATAATCCAATCGCCTATGGTGACCCATCAAAGAGAAAGAAGGACGATAATCTTTCAAAGAAGGAGCAATGCGACTTTCGAATGTCAGATTACTTTGAAAACCATTTTCAGTCCGCTTCCGTAGATAAATATGTATAATTCCACCTTTAGAATCGGCACCTTGCGAAGCATCCGACATAGACTGAACTTCAATGCGTTTGATATCCGAAGAAGACAATGACCGAAGATATATGATTAATGGTTCTCCCGAAAGTTTCACCTCACGCTCATCAATATAGACTTTTGTACCGGAAGAACCATAAATAGAAATATCCTTGTCGCTCATATAAACACCAGGCAGCTGCCGAAACAGCTCTTCAGAGTTCTTCATGCACGTTGTGGGAACATGGAATACAAATCTATCCGATTTCCTAAAGATGCGCCCCGTACTGACAACCACTTCATTCAATTGTACAACGCTATCTTTAGAGAGAATAGTCTTACTCTCAGGTTTAATATCTACCGTTTTAGACTTCGTGCCCACCATAGCGTAAGCATGTGGCACGAATAAGGTTATCAACACACTGAAAATTATTTTCTTATTAACCTTCAGACCTACAATATTCATTATACTCATAAGGAAAAAGATAAAATTATTCAGAAATTGGATAATACAAATTCAGCTGAGCAGTCTCATTATGATCCCATTGCTTTACTGAATACATGCGCCGAATAAAGCCTTCGATAGGACGTTGTTGCTCATTCATATCCAATTTATAGTTTCCATTCTCATCGTGAAACACCGAAATGACAAATTTATCCGAATGTATTTTCTTCAATTCGTCCATGGAAATCACAAAATTGACGCTGCCATTACAAGCTTTCTGTAATCTCATGATCGGCTTGAGAGCACCCTTATCGGCAGAAGAAGCAATAGTGTCGTTTTCACGTCCATCTACCGCTTTACTAACCATCAACAATACATTGCCTTTATCACTTCTGACATTAGCAACCTTAATATTCATATTTTGCCCCATCAGAGTTGATGTAAGAAAGCAAATAAATAAAATAAGCAGAGTAAAACCTTTTAACCATAAATTCATTTTCAAATCTCCTTTTTCTTTATTGCTTCAATCAACGGCCGTATAACTAAAGCATGTTAAACAAATTAGTTTATAATATAAACCATGAGAATAAAAATAATAGATGAAAGCACCTTTTCATCTTTTAATATCTCCGCAAATGTATGCAAGTTTATTTTATAAACCAAATTAATATATAAATATTTTATAGAGAAAAATAAAAATAGTAATGGAACAATATACTAACAGAAATTATTCATAAATTTGCCACTCAACAGACAAAAGAAAACTTTATGATTAATAAAAAGAGAGCTGCAATGTCGTCTATATTGGCAGCGGTGTTTCTTACACTGTTCAAATTCATTGTAGGCATATTGACCTTCAGTTTGGGTATTCTGTCAGAAGCGCTCCATTCATTGTTGGATTTAATAGCAGCGATTATAACGTATATTTCAGTAAGTATCTCTGATAAACCAGCAGATAGAGAGCACCAATATGGTCATGGAAAAGTGGAAAATCTATCCGCTTTTTTGGAATCAATACTATTAGTAATCACCAGCGGATGGATTATATACGAGGCTATCATCAGATTAATTTCAGATGAGATACATATTAAAATATCGATATGGAGTTACATTGTTGTTATCACATCAATCATCATTGATGTTAGTCGTTCGAGAATGCTGTTCAAAGCGGCCAAGCATAACAATAGTCAAGCATTAGAGGCCGATGCTGTCCATTTCTCTACAGATATTCTTAGCTCTGGAGTTGTCCTTTTAGGCTTGGTGTTTTCAACTTTCGGATATTATAAGGCCGATGCTATTGCAGCACTCGGCGTTGCACTTATCGTATTATATATTTCATATAAATTAGGGAAAAAAGCGATAGATATTTTATTGGATAAAGTTCCGGATGGAATGACAGAGTTAGTAGAGGAAAAACTAAAATCAAATTCAACCATAAAGAGCTACCATGATTTAAAGATCCGAGTTGCTGGTGCCGATACATTTATTAAAGTAAATGTGCATTTTAAATCTGAGTTAGATCTACAGACCACACACAAAATCTGTGATGAAATAGAAAAAGAGATCAGTATGGTCATTCCGAGATGCGAGATAATCGTCCATGCAGAACCTGATGATGAAGCATAATGACAGAGTAGTCTCTAAAACGGGTTCATTAGTAAAAGCTAGTGGACTAAGTGACGTGTGCTGAATAGATTGGCAGAAACTTATTCAGCAAACTACACCCTTTGTTTCTTTATTAAGTATAAGATAGAAGTCTCACACGTGTGCGACGTTCGTCTCACAGCTGTGCGACAAGTGTCTCACACGTGTGATACATATGTCGCACACGTGTGAGACTTCCAGACCTTAACTACAAACTTAACTTTTAATAACCAACTTATAGGAATAATCAATTGCAGTCGATACGATACGCCCTATACCTTATTAAAAGAAGTGGAGCACACTCGTTTGTGTACAAAGTGAACCCTCAGCTATCTGTAGGCCATTGTTTAGACTTGTTCTAAGCAGAGGTCTGCTGAAAATAACGGCTCCACAACATGCTCTCGAACCGATTTTCAGGCCTCTTTTCGCTGGCGTTGTATACGGTGCATCGTTAACGTGCTGTGTGGTAGTACGGTATGGTGTCATACGGAGGTGGCAAAGGATATTAATGATAAACTTTTTGTAGCGATATTATACCTCATAGATCTGCTATGCATCCTCAGTTATTCCACTTCTGGCCGTTCTATTAGTATAGATGCTATTTATAAGGCAGCAAGATTGAAGCTTCGCTGTTATCGTAATCGCCGTTTGGGAGATTATCTCAAAGAACATAATGTGTTGTCATTCATTTTGACGTTTCGTCAGTGGGGGCACGATTACAGATTAAATGCTGTAGGTATCATAAAATAATAGTGGTATATTGGAGTGTGAGGGATGTCCTAAAAATAAAATCGATACATTTGTTATAATGCATCGATTTTTATATCTGTAGCGCGAGCGGGGTTCGAACCCGCATTTCAGCCGTGAGAGGGCCGCGTCCTAGCCATTAGACGAAAGCGCCATTTGGTTTGTATTTGCGGAAGCTGCGAGATTCGAACTCGCGGTACGGTAACCCGCACGGCAGTTTAGCAAACTGCTGGTTTCAGCCACTCACCCAAACTTCCTTATTGCATTCCTCCAAATGCGGGGCAAAGATAAGACTATATTTTGGACTATACAAATCTTTTGAAAAGATTTTTTCTTGTTAGTTTGTTTGTTTGGGCACCTCTGGTGGCAATGTGTTCAGCGTCAAGATATAAATGCTTTCGGCAATTCTTTAGTGTCGTATTAAACTAACAAGCAATGCTCCCAGAATAATAAGTATCCACCAATAATTTTTCTTAATCCACGACTTGTCTTCATTATCATCAGGTGATGAGAAAAACTGAAATTTTTTATGTTCCTCGGGGCGCATCTTATTCAATAACTTTTTGTCTTCGTCGCTTAAGTTAGGATTGTCCATCTTATTTATATATTTTGTATTTACTGACGAAGTTATGCAAAATCTCGAAGAAAAAGAATTTCAATTGCCATTTTAACTTAATTATTAAAATGCTTCTTTATGCAGGAATCTATTTGATGGACCATTTTAAGGCTTGTGTGCGATATATTTGACTGCTTAGTAATGAAATGAGAAGAATTTGTTTTTCGAAGGTCATGTGTTTTATGCTATTCTCCGTTTCATAAATATCATTCAATATTTGGATTTAATCGTTATTATCCGTTAATTTGCGCAGCAAATGGAAGAAATAAACACCTCACAATGGCGCCTTTGGAGAGATCGATAAACGAAATGATTATTGGCATAAACCGTAAAGATACTGCATCTTATGAATATCTTTATCGGCAATATTACGCCGCCCTTTGCTCTTATGCCTCTCGTTTGTTAGCTCCTTTGCAAGATACGGTAGAAGATTTGGTACAAGAAGTGTTCTTGTCGGTTTATGAAAACAATCATCAGTTTGTTGATGTGCGTGAACTTACCAATTATCTATATAAGGCGTGTTATAATAAATGTCTTACCTTTATACGCGACACCCGGCTTCATTCTGATATTCTCACATCACTTGCCGAAAATCAATTGGAAGAGCAGGACGATGAGTCTGTCTATGCTCTTACCATTCGTGAAGAAATGATACGCCAGCTTTATCTATATATCAATCAGCTCCCGGTAGAGCAACGGCGTATTATGTTGCTTCGAGTTGAGGGGCACGATTGGAACGAGATAGCCGAAATATTGGGCGTTAGTATCAACACGGTGAAAACACAGAAAATGCGCAGTTATAAGTTCCTGAGAAAGCATCTCAAAGATTCGCAATTTTCGGTGTTATTGCTGCTCTTTTAAGTTCGTTTGGGTTTGTTGAATCAAACCGATACGGCACGGTATCTTTAATTAGAGGTGTTTTAAGAAATTTGATGGAAAAAGAATAAATATGCGCTTCTCGCTTTTTTTCTTGTGAGTATGCACTTTTTTATTTTTTTTGTCACCCTTTCTATCTTCTTGTGAGTATTCATTATAAATTAACGGATAAAAGTAACGTGAAAAGTGTATTTGATATATATGATAACGCTTCTTTATTGCGTAAAGTACTGATGGGAGAGGCTACCGAGACAGAAAAACTTCGGGCCGAAGATTTATTGACTCTCCATCCGGAATTGAAGGAGCAATATGATGAATTGTGCCGTCGAGACGGTCTCAATCATTCATTTATTCGTTATAATCATTATTCAAGTAAAGATGCTTATTCTCGTTTTCTGAGAAAAGTGGGGTCGACTGGGGTTTATAAATACAAACCTCGCCGTATGTTCTATCGCTGGTCTTCGGCTGCGGCTGTTATCTTAATATTAATAGGAGTATTTGCTGTTTGGAAAATGACTTCCGTGCGGCAACCTGTCAGTCATGAATTGACGATTCTTTCGCCCGGAACGAAAAAGGGACAAGTATTGCTCCCTAATGGAAAGACATTGAATATTGGGCAGAAGAATATAAATATGGTATTGGGTGGTGTTAGAGTCACTTATCATCAAGGCTTATTGTCGTATGTCCCGGTGCAGGTCGATCTTTCTGATAGCGCATCTGCAGCTTCGCCATTAAATACATTTGTTATTCCGAGGGGCGGAGAAAATACAGTACTACTGGCAGATGGTACAACTGTGCACCTCAACGCGGCATCCGAATTGAGGTTTCCTATGCGATTCGGCAGTGGGCAACGGGTTGTTGAGCTGAAAGGCGAAGCCTATTTTGAAGTGAAAAAAGATGCGGAGCATCCATTTATAGTCAAAACCCATTATGGGGAAGTTACGGTGTTGGGTACTGCCTTCAATGTCAATGCGTATGATGACCGGCAGCGCTGTGAGGTTACATTGGTCAAGGGGCGAGTACGATTTACGACGCCAACGAGAGAGAGCGTTGAACTCGAGCCGGGTGAACAAGCGTTATCTACCGGTAGTCTAGTGCAGAAAAGATCTGTTGATGTAGAAGAGTTTGTTAGTTGGACTAGAGGAGTTTATAATTTCCACAATGAGAGTTTAAGCAACATTATATCGACTTTTTCCAAATGGTATGATGTCGAAGTGGTTTACGACGGTTCTGATATAGCAAGTCAAACTTATACGGGAACCGTACGGCGTTATGATACGATGAATGCCTTTCTCGATGTGTTCGAAATGACTGGCGACTTCTCTTACCATGTGGAAGGGCGATGTGTATATTTAGGTAGACGGAATAAGGGAAAAAGTGAATAATCTGTTATAAAAAATAAAAGTTAGAGAGTGTTTTAATATGGTTTTCACCAGACAAAAAAGATTTGCGCAGATCCAATTGTCCGATGATTGTGGAAGCTGTATGCTTTTGAAAAACCAATTTTATATTTAAAATGAAAACCCAAACAATGAAGAAAGTAGGACTATTAATGACTATGTTTCTTGTGTTGCTGCAAGTTTCGGCATTGGCCGTTCCTAAAAAGACAGTGACGCTCAACCTAAAGGATGTTTCGATGGAAACTTTCCTCGTTGAGATAAAGAAACAGACGGATGTGAATTTCCTCTACAATTCACAAATCACGAGAGGAGAAAGCGTAACGGTTAAAGCTAATAAAGAAAACTGGGAGTCTGTATTAAGTAGAGTCTTGGATGAGTATGACCTGACGTACGAAATGAAAAATGGCGTGTGCGTTATTCATAAGATAGAACGCCGTAATATCAATGTTTCGGGTTTCATCGTCTCGGACGAAGACAATCTTCCTGTCATCGGCGCTTCTATCCGGGTAAAAAACAGTCGAAAGATAGCCATCACTAATAGTGATGGGCGATTCTCACTATCCAATATTCCCGAAGGCGTCGTTTTGCATATTAGCTATGTGGGTATGCAAGAGATGGACGTAAAAGCGCGTCCCAACATGAGTATTACGTTGCAGAGCAATGCCCGTGAATTGCAAGAAGTGGTAGTCACCGGTTATCAGATATTGGATAAACGTAGTTTGACAAGTGCGGTTACTTCTGTAAAAGCAGGAGATGTATTGCGTAGCGATGTAGGCAGTATAGACCAGATGCTTGAAGGTCGTATACCTGATTTGATGGTGAGCCTCAATTCCGGAGAAATAGGCGTCGCTCCTAAAATACGTATTCGTGGAACTTCCACATTGATAGGTAATCGCGAACCGCTATGGGTAGTAGATGGTATTGTGGTGAAAGATCCGGTCGAAATCTCTCCCGAAGAACTCAATGATCCCGACTATGTGAACCGTATCGGAAACGCTATTGCCGGAATCAATCCCCAAGATATAGATCGTATTGATGTGCTCAAAGATGCTGCCGCTACAGCTATTTACGGAATCAAGGCAGCTAACGGTGTTATCGTCATAACCACAAAACGGGGCTACGAGGGTAAACCCAAAGTGAGCTACAATATGAATATGAACTATAAACGCCGTCCGAGGTATTCAGATCCTTCGGTAGATGTCATGTCCAGTAAGGAACGCATACAGTTCTCACGCGAGCTGGCAGCCGATCATTATCTTTATAGTTCTGATATCAATTTGGTGGGCTATGAAGGGTTGCTCAATAGTTTATACAACAATGAGATCAATAATACCCAGTTTAATAGTTCGGTAGCTAAGTTGGAGGCACAAAATACAGATTGGTTCAAGATATTGTGCCGAGACAGTTGGTCTACGCAGCACACTGCCAGCATTAGCGGAGGATCTGACAAGTCTCGTTACTATGCATCATTAGGTTACGATAACGATAATGATGTAATTAAGTCCAATAGTAGTGAAAGATATACCGCTTCGATGCATCTTGACAACACTTTCAGCAAATTTTTGACTACTTCGTTCTCGTTTACGGGCTACGATTCTAAACGCAATAACTATCAGTCGTCAATCAATCCGGTAGATTATGCTTATCAGACTTCGCGCGCTTTACCTTGCTATACCGACGACGGTAAATATTATTATTATCAGAATAAGGTGACTACTACCGAATCGTATAAGTTCAATATCCTTAATGAACTGGATAATAGCTCTAATAAACAAGAAGTCTCATCGTTCACAGTCAATGCCAATCTACGTTTTACTTTTGCCGATTGGTTGCATGCCAATGCTATCATCTCATATACCAATCAAAATAGTAACTTTGAAAACTATTGGGGCGACAAAACGTTCTATGCTACAAAATTGCGTGGAGCTGAATATGGAGAGACAATAAAAGAACTGGGTAGGTCGTTGATGCCGCAAGGAGGAGAATTGACTAAAAAGACGATTAATGACCGTAGCTATACGGCTCGTCTGCAATTGGATGCCAATAAGTTTTTCGGTGAGAATGACGTACATAATATAGACGCGACTGTGGGAACGGAAATATATCATGATAAATATAAAACATATCAGAATATCTCAAGAGGCTACTATCCCGATCGTGGCGAAACTTTCGTCACTAATATTGATCCTACAGTATATACTTCTTATGCAGCATGGCTGAGTAGTAACGTACCTTTGATAACTGACAATTTGACGAACACCGTATCTGTATACGCATCATTTACTTATGCTTATAATCAGATGTTCCGTATTAATCTTAATGGGCGCGTCGACGGATCTAATAAGTTTGGTGATCGCTCTAATGACAAGTTCCTTCCTATCTGGTCACTCTCTGGCTCGCTGGATATGAAACGCATCGGTTTGTTGAATTATAAATGGATCGATTATATGAATTTGAAAGCATCTTATGGCTTTCAGGGAAATATGCTCAGCTCCGAATCGCCTGTGATGACAATCAAAAAAGGTTCAATGAATACTTATTATAATTCTTATTATTCAACAATCAATTCTTATCCGAATCCTAATCTGAAATGGGAAACGACGCAATCTTATAATATGGGCTTGGATATGTCTCTTTTCAATAATAAATTGGAGATGGAGACCTCTTTCTATTACAAGAAAACAAAGAATGCTTTCATGACGAAGAGCGTATCTTCTGTCAATGGTATAGAAACCTATGTTATCAATGGCGGCGACGTCACCAATAAGGGATATAGTTTGGATGTGACTTATAGTCCCATACTTAACCGTAATTTCCGTTGGACTCTTTCTACTTCTATCTCGAAAATCATCAATTCGCTCGACTCACGTCCCGATGCTCAGACTTACGACTTAAAAGATTTTCTTGATGGTAAGGCTCTCGTAAAGGGCAAGAGTGTCAATACATTCTATAGCTACCGTTTCTTGAAACTCAGTTCTGTTGATGGCGGACCTATCTTTGATGATTTTCAAGACAATGTTTCCTCTCTTGCAGGGTTGAGTAAATATGATACTTATACGATGGTACTTCAAGCATCGGGGAGACGAGATCCGGATATACAGGGTAGTCTTACCAATACGTTTCGCTATAAGAATTGGCATGCGAACTTCAATCTAGCCTATAGCTTTGGAGCTAAGACACGCCTTTTTGCCATGTACGGAAGTGCTGCAAGTGGCGGTGTATATACAGCAGATATCCGTCCCGACCGCAATTATAGCCGCGACTATCTGAAACGTTGGAAGAAACCGGGTGACGAGAATAAAACCAATATTCCGGCAATCATCTCAAGCGCCAGTGAGAATTATACAAAATATGCCAACCACTATTCAACGCGCCCTGCCTATGCCGATAGTGGACAACCTATAGCCAATAGTGCCTGGGATATGTACGACTATTCTAATATCAGAGTGGTGAGCGCTGACTATTTGAAACTTCAAAGTGCGAGTGTTACATACGAATTTGATGCTCGAATGCTCAAATACATCAAACTTCAACGATTGGCCATGACGCTATCTGCGTATAATCTCTTTACGATCTGCGATCCTAAACTGAAAGGGCAGACACCTACGCAGGGAGGATTTACTACGATACAGCTTAGTGAACGCCCAAGCTTCTCATTTGGTATAAATGTTATATTCTAAAAGCTAAAAGAAGATGAAAAGATTATTATCAATTATAAGTCTGGTCTTGGCACTGACCACATCGTGCTCCAGTGACTTTCTTAAAGAATATTCGCAAGATTTGAGTAGGGTAAACTCTTATACCGATCTTGACGAACTAATGGTGGGCAGCGGCTTCCTTGGCGTAGGGCTTGTGGCAAATGCCGATTCTTATATACAAGTCTATAATACCAACTACCTGCCTATACATTTTATGTCTGACGAGTTAGACGAGAATTTAACTCCTCCAACAGATCCTGACCAAAGTATGGGGTATAGGAAAACAATGTATCCTTATTTTACATGGCAGCAAGGTACGTATCTTGATTATCAGCAGAAAGATACTTATGACGAAATAGAAAAGTCTTATTGGAATTTGTCATATAATCATATTGCAACTTGTAACATGATTTTAGACGAGGCAAGCAGGTTGACAGTTAAAGATCAAGATGAAAAGGCACTCGCCAATAAGGTGAATGGTGAGGCTCACTTTCTGCGTGCACTTTATTATTATGTGCTAGTCAATCTTTATGCCAAACCGTACGTTCCTTCTACGGCGGCTTCTACACCGGGAGTGCCTATTAAAACTACAGCGTATATAGAAGATAAAATTTATGCCCGCAATAGCGTGAAAGAAGTTTATGATCAGATCGTAGGCGATTTGTCTGCTGCCGAAGAGTATCTTAAAGATCTACATTCGCCCGAATCGATTCATCGGGTTGGTATCAATGCTGTTTATTTGTTTCGCAGCCGTGTTGCTCTATATATGCAAGATTGGGCTACGGCAGAAAAATATGCTGTATTGTCGCTTGGTGAGAACAATCAACTTCAACAATTGGTTGGAGTAAGTGAAGATGTCTTTCCTTTATCTAAGACAAATGTTGAAAATGTATTCTCGATGGGTGGAACGACTTTGGGAAATCTTTTGTTCTTGCGCCCTGGTGGTAGCTATTATGGTACCCCATATTCACCCGTGTGGAAAATATCGAATCATCTCTATTCATTATATACCAGTAATGATGCACGTAAAAAAACGTTCTTTCAGACAAAGTATGGCGTAGGAAACGAACCGTCTTATCACAAGATAGACAATAGGGAAGAGACATTCGGTGTTTATACGGGAGTCTCCGATCAATTTCTGTTTCGTTCGCCCGAAGCATATCTTAATGCTGCTGAGGCTTGTGCTCATCTGGGAAAAGATCAGGATGCCATCAAATATCTTACAACTTTGCGTCAAAATCGTGTAACGGATGATACTCCACTAAATTTGACCGGTGGGGCATTGGTTACTTTCATCAGACAAGAACGCCAGCGGGAGTTTTGCCTCGAAGGTCTGCGTTGGTATGATATGCGTCGTTATGCAGTCGACCAGAAATATCCGGAAGTAGAGAAAGTAGAACACTCCTTTACTACTTATGCCTATATCAACGGCCAATATATCCCACAAAACACCAAATATTATGAACTCAGTACCGATGATGGAGGAATGGTCTTAGATATTCCGAAAGCTGTAAGAGAATTCCAAAATACGATTGGTAGTAATGAACGTCCGCTTCGTAAGGTGGTAAGGTCGAAAGCTTATTAATCATATAAATTCAGTGGAAATGAAAAAGATAATATTTTATATAGCGTGCATTGCAATCATATCCGGATTTGCTTCTTGTAGCAATCAAGAAGATACTTCACCCAGTTATGCCGATCAGAATCTTTTTGCGCCTTTGGACGAAGATCATAGTGCAACGGCCGATTTGCAACGGAATTTCTATAAAGAAACAGGTGCTTATTTGATTTTCAATGACACACTCAAAAAAGTTAAGAATGGCACAGATGCGTATGGTAATCTGATATGGAATACAGAAATGGTAGATGTAGAATATCCATTCATTGGAGATGTTTCATCCTATAGCTATACTTATAAGTATATTCGTAGTATAGATCAGCAAAAGAAGGTGGCAGATCTGATAAAAGAGAAATTGGCTAAACGTCTTGGTAAGGCTGTACCTTATTCTTTTCTTATTGTAGATTCTATCACTACTTGGGTAAACAATAATGGCGTATTAGAAATCCTTCCGGAAGGTTCATGGGATGGAACAGTACCTCATCCTACTCAAGTATTGGGCACTCGCTGCTACGCTGTTAGTACCAGCGGGGATACAGGCTTTCAGGATGCAAACTATTTTACGACCATATTCAGTCAGATCGTTCTAAATAAGCTGAGGCGTTTAAATCCCGATAAACTTTCAAAGTTTTATAGTTATGGCGAATCTTACTATCAGGTGGATAAGTCGGATCTCGGTTTGGAATATACTGTCAATGATAGTATTGCTCGAAGTCGGGGTTTTTGGCAAGACTATAACTATTATTATCTTGCATTAAAAGATGCCGACTTGGAATATTTTTCCAATGCGGCCTGCACTTATTCAGAGTCTGAAGTAAAAGAGATGATGGCTGCCTTTCCTATCGTTATTGAAAGGTTTGAGCTACTTCGAAATGTGATCAAGTCAATGGGAATAAAACTGGATGATTAAAAAGAATTGTATGATGAAAAAAATATTCTATATACTTATTTTGTTTATTGCTCTTGTCTCTTCTACCTCGTGTGGTAACGATAAAGACGATAATATTAGCGTGAAGCCTTCGGCAACAGGCACCATGACCGACAAAGAAGGCAATGAGTACAAATGGGTACGCATCGATAAATTGGATTGGATGACAGAAAATCTGAAATGTGGTATGCCATATTATGATCTTACAGCGATTTCGGACTGGGGATGGCTGAGCAAGGTTGTAACGGTGAGTGATTTTGAAAAAGCAAAACAATACTTAGCCGACTTTGGTAATTATTATTCTTATCAACAGGCCTTGGATAATTGTCCTGACGGATGGCGTCTGCCTTCCGATCAAGATTGGAAGCAATTGGAAACGGCTTTGGGAATGAAACACAATGATGCAGACAGAGACGGCTGGAGAAATGGAGCTGCATCTTTGATGATACAGAGTATTGAACAGGGCACCGGGCTCAACTTACGTTTTGGAGGAGAATTGTGTAAATGGGGAAATATAAACGATAACGATAAAACAGTTAAGCCCTATCGCCAATATGACGAAGGGATGTATTGGACATCTACCGTCGACTCAACAATGAGTAACCCTTGTGTCTTTTATCGTAAGATAATGCCCAATATAGAGAAGGTAGAACGTCGCAGCGCTACCATCTTTGTCCATTATTTTAGTGTGCGCTATGTGCGTGATGTTAAATAAATCAGCTTGGTCATGAAAAAAATATTAATCGTATATCTTTCATTATTGTTTTCGGTAGCTGTTTGTGCACAAACGGCTACCAACGCCATCTTATTCAAAATCTCGGGTAATGGTTTGAAGAGTCCATCGTATATTCTTGGAAGTTTTCATATTATGCGTGGAGAGACAGTCAGTGGTATTCCCAATTTTGAGAAGATATATAAGGCCATACCACAAGTATGCTTCGAAACTGATATGAATCAAAGTCCGTCGAGTACCGTTATGGGCGAAGAGGTGCAACCTCCTCAAGCGAAACCTATGTACAAACTTACTCCTCAAGAAATACTCTTGCCGGCCGATAGTACTTATGATAAAATAATAGGTGTCGAAAAAGCTGCCGAAGTCGACACCGTTATGAAGACTGTTTTCCCTATGTACGTTTCCAATATGCGCCCAACGTATGCAGCCATTATATTGCAGATGATGTATTCCATGCAGATGTTTGGCATCACTCAAGAAAATATGCAGAAGAAATTCACACCGATTGACTATTATGTGCATGCACAAGCCGTGAGTGATGGCAAGTCGATCGAGATGCTCGAACCTTTTGCCGTACAAGATTCCATTTTGAAAAAGATGAAGATGCAAAAGAGTGCTTCGAAGAAACAAACTCTGACCGAAGAGATGAATTCCTTATCCGATTTTTGTCATACCTATAGTAGCAAGGTACAGTTGATAAAAAAGTTGAAGAAACTGTATGCTGAAGGTAGGGGAGAGGACATCATGCTCGAGTTGCAGAACAATCAGTATGCTTCAGGGCTGACCTCCGGCCTATTTGATGTGAACAAACGCAATGCCGAGTGGATGAGAAAGATTCCGCAGATGATAAAGAAAAAGCCTACTTTGATTGTTGTGGGGCTGGCACATTTGCTCAAGAACAAAGAAGCAGAAGGCATTGTAGCAGATTTAAAAAGTTTGGGATATAAAGTAGAACCGATAAAATAAAAAGATTCGTAATAATGAAAAAAAGAAAATTAGCCGTCCTTTTCGTAAGTATACTTATGGCGGCACCTTGTGTTGTACAGGCGCAACTACTGAAACTGAATGTAGCCGATACAGCTTTACAAAAAAGAACGTTGATTGCTATTCCTGCGATCAAAGACAAAGGTCCAAGAATGTTTCAGCCTCAGTTTGATGCAAAGGGCAATTATGTTTATAATGATACCCTGCCGAATGGTTACTTCCGTTATCTGATGGGATTTAACCAAAAAGTGGTAACGGCTTTTTTGAAAAGAGGGAAAACATTAAAAATAAAAGTTCTGCAAAAGCAAGGAAAGGTTGTATCGGAATATAGTGGAGATGGGAGTGATGTTTGTCGTTTGCTTGATGCTTTTAATGATGGCTATTCGTATCCCAAGTATTTTTCTCTCACAGGAGATCAAAACGAGATACTGGCAAATTACGATAACAAGCTGGCAATGCTCGATAAGTATCATGCCGATTTTGCTGTCATGGTAAATAAGCTCAAAGAAAAGGAACTGATACCTCAAATAAAGCGGATGAATGAATGTGAATATCTTCGCAACCGCCTTGCGTTGATGAGGTGCTATGACAGGTCCAAGGATATAGATGTTATCGCCGACGAGGCATTTCAGAAATTGCTCGGGAGTATCGATTTGAATGATCCCGAATACGAAAGCTATTCGCTAATCTCTACTTTTGTGCGTGGCAAAGTGTCGAGTAAGTACGATGATGATCCGGCTACTTATGGAGTTGAGTTTGTGAATGTGGCTAATAAGTATTTGAAGAATGCCGAAATAAAGAAATCGCTCGAAATGGCGATTCTCAATTACGTGACACAACGCTGTGCGGGCGATGATATCGATAAGTTCTGGGTGCCCTACAAAGCGGTGGGTGATAGCGAGATTGTCAAAGCCTATAGCTATAAAATAGAGGCTATGAAGAATACAAAGGCTGGAACGGTAGCCCCCGACGATGAGTTTGCCGATAAGGATGGAAAGCTACACCGCTTCTCCGATTACAAAGGCAAATTGCTTTATGTTGATCTTTGGGCTACATGGTGTGGCCCTTGCAAAGCCGAAATACCTCATTTGGCAAAATTAGTGGAGCATTATAAAGATAATCCGAATATTCAATTCATCAGTGTCTCTCTTGATACCAATGTTGAGGCGTGGAAGAAAATGATAACCGACGATGCTCCGGCATGGCCGCAGTTTATAGCCGATAAAGATCAACATGAGAAAATAAGTAAAGATTGGGGCATCGCTGCCATTCCCCGTTTTATAATGATCAATGCCGATGGTACGATCAATTCGGCTGATGCATTGCGTCCAGGCGATAGTTCTTTGATACCGTTACTGGATAAACTGCTCAAATAGCTTTTTGTCTTTCGAAATAATTAATTTCTTCTTTATATATATTAAGAGCGCTGAAGTTTTGCTTCAGCGCTCTTTTAATTATATATGTGGAGTATTCTTTTTATTCTCCCAAAAGAATGTGAAGAATATCACAAGCACACTTTGATACATTAGTACCGGGGCCGAAGATTCCTGCAACTCCTGCTTTGTAGAGGAAGTCGTAGTCTTGTGTCGGGATTACACCGCCTGCGATGACAATAATGTCGGGGCGTCCCAGTTTTTTCAGTTCGGCGATGATTTGCGGAACCAATGTTTTGTGACCTGCAGCCAACGATGAAACGCCGACTACGTGAACATCATTCTCTACTGCTTCGCGGGCAGCCTCTTCGGGAGTTTGGAATAACGGTCCCATATCAACGTCGAATCCGCAGTCGGCATAGCCGGTTGCTACGACTTTGGCACCACGGTCGTGACCGTCTTGCCCCATTTTGGCTATCATGATACGCGGACGACGTCCTTCTTGCTTTGCAAATCTGTCGCAAAGTTCGCAGGCTTCCTTGAAACTCTTGTCGTTTTTGCTTTCTGATGAATACACGCCTGAAATTGTTCTGATTACTGCTTTATAACGTCCTGCTATTTTCTCGCATGCCATTGAAATCTCGCCTAGGGTTGCGCCGATGTGTGCAGCTTTCACTGCCAAGTCGAGCAAGTTGCCTTCGCCGGTTTCTACACTCTTGGTAATGGCTTCGAGAGCTTCCTTGACATTCTTTTCGTCACGGTGGGTACGAACTTTATTCAATGTCTCAATCTGTTCGTCGCGAACGGCTGTGTTGTCGATTTCCAGAATATCGATAGGAGCTTCTTTGCCCAAACGATATTTGTTCACACCTACGATGGTCTGCGAACCGCTGTCGATACGAGCCTGAGTGCGGGCTGCCGCTTCTTCGATACGCATTTTAGGAATACCCGATTCGATAGCCTTGGCCATACCGCCCAGTTTTTCAACTTCTTGAATATGCTCCCATGCCTTATGAACCAGTTCGTTGGTCAGAGACTCTACATAGTACGAACCGCCCCATGGGTCGATGCCTTTGCATACGTATGTTTCGTCTTGAATGTAAATCTGAGTGTTGCGGGCAATGCGGGCCGAAAAATCGGTAGGCAGTGCAATGGCCTCGTCGAGTGCGTTGGTGTGCAATGATTGGGTGTGTCCCAATGCTGCTGCCATTGCTTCGATACAGGTACGACCTATGTTATTATAGGGGTCTTGCTCGGTGAGCGACCAACCCGATGTCTGGCAGTGTGTACGAAGTGCAAGAGATTTTGAATTCTTCGGATTGAATTGTTTCACAATCTTTGCCCACAACATACGTGCTGCACGCATTTTGGCAATTTCCATGAAGTGGTTGGTACCTATCGCCCAGAAGAACGACAAGCGGGGAGCGAAAGCATCGATGTCGATACCTGCTTTCACACCGGCACGTAGGTATTCCAAACCGTCGGCAAGTGTGTAGGCCAATTCGATGTCGGCTGTAGCACCGGCTTCCTGCATGTGGTAGCCCGATATGGAAATGGAGTTGAATTTGGGCATCTTCTGCGATGTGTATTCAAAGATGTCCGAGATAATCCGCATCGAAAATGCCGGTGGATAGATATAGGTGTTGCGCACCATGAACTCTTTCAGAATATCGTTTTGGATCGTACCTGCCATTTCTTCCAATTTGGCTCCTTGGTCAAGACCGGCGCAGATATAAAATGCCATGATAGGCAATACGGCACCGTTCATTGTCATTGATACGGACATCTTGTTCAATGGAATGCCGTCGAACAGCACTTTCATGTTGTCGAGGCAGCAGATAGATACGCCGGCTTTGCCTACGTCGCCCACTACACGTGGATGATCGGGGTCGTAGCCGCGGTGGGTAGCCAAGTCGAATGCTACGGACAAACCTTTTTGTCCCGAAGCCAAGTTGCGGCGATAGAATGCGTTTGATTCTTCGGCCGTAGAGAAACCTGCATACTGGCGGATGGTCCACGGGCGGAACGGATACATCATAGAGTACGGACCACGCAGATAGGGAGGAATACCGGCCGAATAGTCGAGGTGTTCCATACCTTCAAGGTCTTCTTTTGTATATACCGGTTTCACGCCGATGTGTTCGGGTGTTTCCCAGTTCTCTTCAATTCCGTTTGCTTTCTGCCATGCCATCCCGTCGGCCGGTTTGAAAGCTTCGTTTATATCTATGTTTTTAAAATCTGGTTTCATCTTACTTCAATAATTTAGCGTTGTATTCTTTTAATGTCTCTAATACGTCACAACGTACATGGATGAAGTTTTCTACTCCTTCTTTCTTCAAGTCTTCCATGCAGGCTGGAGATCCGGCAACGATAAAGATGGCACGGTTGGCTACTGCCTTGAGTGCGGGAACTGCATATTCGGTATATTCGTCGTCGCTCGAACACAGTACAACGATGTCGGCTTTGGCTTCCATGGCAGCTTCAACTCCGGCTTCTACTGTATCGAATCCCAGATTGTCTACCACTTCGTATCCGGCGCAAGCCAGGAAGTTACAAGAAAATTGAGCACGGGCTTGGCGCATGGCCAAATTACCGATAGTAAGCATGAATGCCTTGGGGCGATGAGCCGATTTCTCGGTAGCGAGGCGAAGTGCTTCAAATTCATCAGCCAGGCGTTTGGTATTCAGTGTGTCTATTGTTTTCTCTTCTGCAGCGCAACCACAGTGACAAGCAGTGTTTTCTACGATCTTATCGGCTGCCGTCTCATTGAAGTTGGGGAACTGGTTGGTTCCGAGCAATGTCTCGCGGCGTTTGGCAAATGCTGTGTGACGAGCTTTGTTGCTCGTATTGATGGTCTCTTGCACTTTTCCGCTACGTACGGCTGTCTCGAAACCGCCATCTTCGCATACCGAGAGGAATTGTTTCCAACCTTCGCGGGCGATAGATGCCGTCAGTGTCTCTATATACCATGAACCGCCGGCGGGGTCGACTACCTTATCGAAGTGCGACTCTTCTTTCAACAATAATTGTTGGTTGCGGGCCAAGTGTTCCGAGAATTCATCCGGTTCCTTGTATGCTTTGTCAAACGGAACAAGGGTCATGGAATCTACTCCGGCAAGTGCGGCGCTCATCGCTTCCGTTTGCGAACGGAGTAAGTTCACGTACGAGTCGAATACCGTTTGATTGTATTGTGATGTTTCGGCGTGAATCTTCATTTTGGCAGCGCAACGGCATTCGCCATTGGCACCCTGATTCTTGCATTCGCCATGACATTCGGGATTGTAAGAAGCTACGATGTTGGCCCATAATGTACGGGCAGCACGGAATTTGGCAATTTCCATGAAGTAATTGGTGCTCACGCCCATCACGAATTTAATTTTCTTGGCAACGGCAGCAGCAGGAAGTCCGGCATCTGTCAGTTGGCGTAGATATTCGTTACCCCAAGCCAGAGCATATCCCAATTCCTGATAAATATAAGCACCGGCATTGGTCAGCGAGTTGGCATGGACGGTAAAGGTGCGATATTTGGGAAGCTCGGCTGTGATGTCGAGCAATTGTTTGCACGTTTGCACGAAATCTTCTTTCTCTTTGCCTTTCTTCAACATCACATTGAAATGGTCGTATTCTACCGAGCCGATCAGCTTGGATAGGTCGTATCCTTTTTTCTTGAAATGGTCTACGAGTATTTGGGCCAGTTCTACTACTTTGTTGGGGCACGTGGAGAAGTTCAATTCCACACATTCGGCGCATATGTCTTTCAGCAATGTCTCGATCAGTTCGGGATTCAGACTTTTGCCTTTAATTTTGAAACCCAGCGAGTCGATGCCTTTATTAAGAATGCCTAATGCTTTGGAGTTGGCTGCTGCAGCATCGTCTACAACGATGTCTTGACGCACTAGCCAAAGGTTATTATCCTTTTTGGTACCTCTCAAGTAGGGGAATTCACCGGGAAGAGAATCGATAGACTTCAAGTCCTTGAGGTCTTCCATTCGGTAGAAGGGTTGTACTTTGAATCCTTCATTTGTTTTCCAAACGAGTTTCTTCTCGAAGTCGGCGCCTTTTAGGTCAACCTGGATTTTCGCAAGCCATTCTTCGGTAGAGACGGATGGAAATTCCGAGAAGAGTTTTTCTTTTTTATCTGCCATAGTTTATCTAAATAAAAATTTTGTAAAAGGTTTATTCAAAGCCGTTTTTGGCTTGAAGTATTTTTCATAACCGACCACAAATATACAAAATGATATGCAAGTGTGATACTCTTTTTATGAAAATCGGATAATTATATTTTAATTTATAACAGTTGATAAATATTTGTAACTTACAACTGCTTTATTCTTCCGAAATAGCACAAAGATTGGGCTTTATTCTTCTGTTTTTTGTTGTCGCTCTTTCAGGGAGTGAGTCCATTTGTTCACCGTGCGGTCGTTTTTTTGCGCAAACGCTATTCTGGTTAGTATGTCGCATTGTCGAGAGTGCGTTTTCGTATCGATTAGGGTTTGGAAATGGTTTTTGAGCCTCCGATTGCAATCATTTGGTTAATGAAAGCCAAATATGCAATGCATATCGGTTTGCTTTGTTAATGAAAGCCAATTCGTCGTTGACGATTTGACCGCTGGGTTAATGAAAGCCAAATATGCAGTGTATTTTTAACTTTCAAAGCCCCAGCGGACCAATATGCAGTGCATTTTGCATTTCCCGACCCCAATTGATTGCAATTGTCGCTGCATTTTGCACTTCCGAAGGCCAATCGATTGCTTTACGAGGGTCATTTTGCATTTCGGTGGCCTCATTGATTCCTTTTTTAACACTCATGCACTATTTCGCCCCGATGCAAGACATTTTTCTAAAGAAAGCGTGAATGGTATGCAGGTGTAGCCAGCCCTAAAGCATGTTTGCCTTCCATGCCAAACATAGATGAATAATGAAGACTTCAAGAATCTGCATCGTATATATTGCCAGAAGTGGAGACAAATAAAATAAGGTTGAAGCTTGTAAAAGTCGAAATTTAAATTTAAGTTTGCATGAGATAATATGAGGACGAAAAACTATGAATGAGAATTATATCATCAACATTGGCCGTCAGTTGGGAAGTGGCGGGCACGAAATAGGAGAGAAGCTTGCCGCTCGCTTAGGCATTGATTTGTATGACAATGAGCTTATCAATCTGGCATCCGAAAAAAGTGGTCTTTGCAAGGAGTTTTTTGAAAGGGCCGATGAAGAGGCTTCTCAAGGAATGTTTGGAACTCTTTCGAATCTGCACCTTGCTTTCGTCGAAGGTGCTGCGCCAAGTGCCAGTATGTTGAGCAATAACTCTCTTTTCAAAATTCAGAGTGATGTGATTCGTATGATTGCTGCGGCGAAGTCTTGTATTTTTATGGGACGGTGTGCCGATTATATATTGCGGGACAATCCTCGTCATACTAATCTTTTTATTACAGCCTGTTTTGACGATCGTATTGCCCGAATTTGTGCTAAGCGCAACATCTCGGCTGAGGCTGCAAAAACGGCTATTGAAAGGTGTGATAAGAGGCGTGCCGATTATTATAATTATTATTCTGCGAAGATTTGGGGCGCTGCCGATTCTTATGATTTGTGTATCAATTCTTCTGTTTTCGGCATAGACAAGACTGTCGATTTCTTATTCGATTTTATTCAAGAAAAAATAAAGATAAAAAAGTAGCAACATCATAAAGGTGTTGCTACTTTTGATTCCTCTTATCGGCTATATTGCCCGAAGAAAAGTGTTGATGTCATAATATGACTTCTTTATTGTCCTTCTCTTTTTTCTCTTTTGTATTCTTTACTCCTTCGGGTGGTACCGGTTCGCCTAAATCCACTTCATTGCCGCCTCCCGTATTAACCAAGCTGTCGTCCAGATTGACCGAAGTTGAGTCGTTTTTGTTGTTATAGTAAACGCTCTGGCAATTATAATCTCTCGTTATCGTCTGTTTCGGTTTGGGGAATTTGCCTTTATATTGGGCCAGAGACGGATCGGACAATACACGTTGCATGAAGTAGCCATACACGGGCAGTGCCGTTCGGCTACCTTGACCATAAGCTCCTGTCTGGAAGTGGATGCTTCGATGCTCCGCACCGACCCAAGCACCGGCAACCAAGTGAGGAGTGACACCAACAAACCATGCATCGGAATGATTTTGCGAGGTACCGGTTTTGCCACCAAATTCAGTCTCTCGAGTGTAAGGCGAAACGTATTCCCATAAAGCTTGCGTTGTGCCACCCGGTTCGGTGAGCCCGCCTTTCAGCATTTCTTGCATGAGGAACGCCGATTCGTAGGGAATCACTTGCGTTTGGGTATCACTTGCTTCGTAAATGGTTTTCCCGCTCTGATCTTCTATTTTTGTTACCAAGATAGGATCATGGGCTTTGCCATCGTTAATGACAGTGGAGTATGCGTTGACCAACTCTTCGAGCGAAACGTCCGAAGCTCCTAAACTTAATGCCGGAGTCTCTTCTAACGGCGTTTTTATACCCATTGCTTTGGCGGTTTCGGCTACAGTGTGAATGCCTACCTCTTGGGCTACTTGAACGGCGATAGTGTTGATGGATTGTGCAAAAGCAGCCTTCAAAGAATATTCGCGACCGGTATAGTTACCATTAGCATTACCCGGAACCCATTTGGTTGGCTTGCCATGATCTAACACGTCTAACTGAACGTAATGATCGACACGTGTATCGCAAGGAGACATTCCATGATTCATGGCAGCAGTATAGTCGAATAGCTTGAATGTGGAACCCGGTTGGCGTTTTGCTGTAACCTTGTCGTATTTCCATGCTTCAAAATTGATATCGCCTACCCACGCTTTTACATATCCCGTTTGTGGCTCTACAGCAATAAAACCGCAGTGCATGAAGCGTTCCATATAGCGTATGGAGTCCATCGTGCTCATTGTTTCATTGTGCATTCCTTTGTCGTAAGAGAATATTCTGACTTTATGAGGTTTGTTCAGGTAGTAATGAATGGAGTCGCTATTATTGCTGTATTTGGTTTGCAATAATTTATATACCATTGTCTTCTTTGCCAAGTCTTCTATGAAGTTCGGTATTTCTTTATGATGTTCATCACACCATGGATTTTTCTTTCCCCATTGGCTGTTGAAATTCTTTTGAACCTGCCGCATCTTTTCGTCGACGGCTTCTTCGGCATATTTTTGCATTCGGGTGTCAATGGTAGTATATATCTTGAGCCCGTCGCTATATAGATCTAAATCATTATCTTTAAGCCAAGCATATAGCTCGTTTGCAACCGCTTCGCGGAAATAAAGAGCGATACCGTCATAATTGCTTTCTACGGCATAGTTCAGCTTAAGAGGAATCCGTTTTAGAGAATCGCAGGTCTGTTGACTGATCACGTTGTGAGTAACTAGATTCTCGAGCACTACATTGCGTCGCTTCAATGAATTCTTCGGATTCAGTCGGGGATTATAGTACGTTGTTGCTCTAAGCATACCTACCAATACGGCTGCCTGTTCGTAGTTGATTTGTGACGGAGTGGTATGGAAATAAGTCTTTGCGGCCGTTTTAATACCATAGGCATTGCTACCGAAGTCTACCGTGTTGAGGTACATGGTCAGAATCTCTTTTTTCGAATAGAACATTTCGATTTTGATTGCATCGATCCATTCTTTGGATTTCTGAATAATAAGTCGTACGCCGGGCAGAATGCCTAAAATACCGGTTGAATATTGTGAACGGATTTTGAACATGTTCTTCACCAACTGCTGGGTGATGGTGCTGGCTCCTCGGCTTCGTCCATGCATCATGTCTTTAGCGGCCGAAAAAAGACCTTGGAAGTCGATACCGAAGTGATGATAAAATCGCTCATCCTCGGTAGTGATCAGTGTCTTGATTAGTATGGGAGAAATCTCTTCGTATTTTACCGGTATGCGGTTTTCGCGGAAGTATTTGCCAATGAGCTTTCCGTCGGCACTGTATATTTCAGAAGCAACCGGTTGCTCCGGATTCTGGATACTACTTAGACTGGGCGACTTGCCAAACAGCCAAAAGAGATTCAAATCTACCATTCCTAAATAGAGCATGAAAACAATCATGAAGGAAAGGATTCCGACCGAAAGCTTTTTATACCATGGGCTGCCTATATAGAGACCTTTGTACCATGTCCAGAACTTTTTAGATTTTTTGGAAATGAATGCAAAAACAGGTATTGCATTTTGCATTGTTCTTTTTGATTTGTTATTAATCATATATAATGTGATATAATTATGCTTGCAAATATACGAAGTGCTTTCCTTACTACAATCGTTTAAGACTAAAAAAAAGGAATTCCAAGTAGTGGAATTCCTTTTTTTAACTTTTAGAAGTAATCTCTTTATTTCTTTTTACGATCACCATAGCGACTGAGGAACTTATCAACGCGTCCTGCACTATCAACCAAAGTAGATTTACCTGTAAAGAAGGGGTGAGAAGTACTCGAAATTTCGATCTTAATCAACGGATAAGTTTCACCGTCAAGCTCAATGGTCTCTTTGGTGGCACAAGTTGATTTGGATAAAAACATATCGCCGTTTGACATATCTTTGAAAGCTACCGGGCGGTATGATTCGGGATGAATACCTTTTTTCATTATCGTATATACTTTTAATTATTATCTTATATGTTATTAAGTGTAATGGTCGAAATTCAGTGCGCAAAGTTACAGCTTTTATTTTGAATAGCAATAATATTGATCTCTTTTTTTCTTCTTGGTTTATTATAAAAAGAGGAAAATAAAATCGATAGATAAATAATCACAAATAGATTTACTTTGTCGATAAATAGTTTTTCGGTTAAAACTTAAATTTGTACATTTGCATTGAATTCTATTCATTTAATATATAAAGATCAAACAAAATGGTTAATTACAAAGACTTAGGACTCGTAAACACCCGTGAGATGTTTAAAAGAGCTATTAACGGTGGATATGCAATCCCCGCTTTCAACTTCAACAATATGGAGCAGCTTCAGGCCATTATCAAGGCTTCTTCTGAATTGAAATCTCCGGTCATTCTGCAGGTTTCTAAAGGTGCTCGTAACTATGCCAACCAAACATTACTTCGCTATATGGCACAGGGTGCTGTAGAATATGCAAAAGAACTCGGATGTGAACATCCTGAAATCGTATTGCATTTGGATCATGGCGATAGCTTCGAACTCTGCAAGAGCTGTGTTGATTTCGGCTTTTCTTCAGTGATGATCGATGGATCTTCTCTACCTTATGAAGAGAATGTTGCATTGACTAAGAAAGTTGTTGAATATGCTCACCAATATGGTGTGTCTGTTGAAGGTGAACTTGGTGTACTTGCCGGCGTTGAAGATGAGGTCGCTTCTGAAGTGTCTCATTATACAAAACCGGAAGAAGTGATCGACTTTACAACTAAGACAGGTTGTGATTCTTTGGCTATTTCTATCGGAACAAGTCATGGCGCATATAAGTTCAAACCCGAACAATGTACTCGTGACCCGAAGACTGGCCGTCTAGTTCCTCCTCCATTGGCATTTGATGTATTGGATGCTGTAATGGTTAAGTTACCTGGATTCCCAATCGTTCTTCACGGATCTTCTTCTGTTCCTGAAGAATATGTTGAGATGATCAATGAGAATGGTGGTAAATTGCCCGATGCTGTTGGTATTCCTGAAGAAGAACTTCGTAAGGCTGCCAAGAGTGCTGTATGCAAGATTAATATCGACTCAGATTCTCGTTTGGCATTTACTGCTGCTGTTCGTAAAGTATTTAATGACAAACCAGGAGAATTTGATCCTCGTAAATATTGCGGACCTGCTCGTGATGCAATGGAGAAAATGTACAAAGAGAAAATACTTAATGTACTTGGCTCAGACAACAAATTGGCTCAGTTATAGTCTTTTTGTATTTACTAATAGAAAAAGCTGTTTGCTGCTGCAAGCAGCTTTTTTTCTCTCATTTATATTCATCATAATATAGCGTATGATACTCTCTAACTTATCAAAATACAAAATTATTTTGGCTTCTAATTCTCCTCGACGTAAAGAGCTGTTGTCGGGGTTGGATATTGACTATTCAGTGAAGACTCTACCCAATGTGGATGAGAAATATCCAGCTTCGTTGAGAGGGGCCGAAATACCTTCGTATATTGCGCATCAAAAGGCAGCTGCTTATCGTAAATTTATTACGGGAAATGAGTTGGTCATTACTGCCGATACGATTGTATGGCTTCATGATGAAGCTTTGGGCAAACCGCATGATGAAGAAGAAGCGAAACTTATGCTTCGAAAACTTTCTGGGATGACACATCAAGTTATTACTGCCGTTTGTATTACTACAACCGCATTTCAGAAGAGTTTTAGTGTCATCTCTGAGGTAACGTTTTCGGATTTATCCGACGATGAAATTAATTATTATGTGAAGCGTTACTTGCCACTCGATAAGGCTGGAGCCTACGGTGTGCAAGAATGGATTGGGTTTATCGGCGTTAATGATATCAAAGGCAGCTATTACAATGTAATGGGATTGCCGATTCAGCGCTTATATGCAGAATTGAAAACTATTTGACTGGGGCATAAAGGGGGATACGTCTTATGTTGCGGAAAATTATTCATATCGATATGGATGCTTTTTTTGCATCGGTAGAAGAACGCGATCATCCGGAGCTTCGCACTGTGCCTATGGCTGTGGGACATGCCGATAAGCGTGGTGTGATAGCTACTGCCAATTATGTGGCACGACGCTATGGGGTTCATTCGGCATTGTCGTCGGTAAAGGCCAAATTGCTTTGTCCGCAACTCATTATACTGCCAGGGCGAATGGAATTGTATAAAGAGGTCTCGGCACAACTTCGTGATATCTTTTTCGATTATACGGATATTATTGAGCCTTTATCTATTGATGAGGCTTTTCTCGATGTAACCGAGAATAAAAAGAATATAGAGCATGGCGTTGATGTGGCTATTGAAATAAAACGCCGTATACGTGATGAGTTGCATCTTACAGCTTCGGCAGGAGTATCGTATAATAAATTCTTGGCAAAAATAGCCTCCGAATATCGTAAACCGGACGGACTTTGCACTATTCATCCGGATAGGGCACTCAACTTTATCGCACATTTGCCTATCGAATCGTTTTGGGGTATCGGGCCTGTTACCGCAAAAAGAATGCATTTGCTTGGCATACATAACGGAAAGCAATTGCGTAACTGCTCTCGTGAGATGCTGATTCGACAGTTTGGAAAAGCAGGAACTTTCTACTATGATATGTCTCGTGGAGTAGACGAAAGGCATGTGACATCTGCCAGGGTACGAAAGTCAGTAGGGTGTGAAACGACCTTTGAGCAAGATATCAATCGCCGTTCTGCCGTTATTATCGAATTATATCATGTCGCTCTCGAATTGGTGGAACGGTTGCATCATCAGCAATTTCATGGCGTGACACTGACTTTGAAAGTAAAGTTTGCCGATTTCTCGCAAATAACCCGCAGCTTGACCGTTAATCGTCAAACGGATCTATATCAGCTTAAATCGATACTTCCGATTGCCAAACAATTGCTTCGTCAAGTTGATTATTCCAAACGATATATTCGTCTTATAGGGCTCTCTGTATCGAATCCGCTTGGCGAGCCAGATGAGAGTCTAGGCAAACAGTTTCCTGTACAACTCGAATTGGATTTGAAATACTGAGCTTATTTCTTTTTGATCTTGCTTTGAGCTTCTTTAGCTAGTTTCAAATTATCCGATGCTACAGAGTAAGTCGGATTGATAGCTAATGCTTTTTGGAAAGCCGAAATAGCATCGTCATATTTCCTCATGATGCAATAGATACTTCCTAGGCAGTTGTAAGCTTCGGCATCTTTTGAGTTAATTTGTAGTGCTTTGTTGCAAGCATCGATAGCTTCGCTGTATTTTTTCTTTTCGCAGTATACACTTCCCAATCCTTTGTATGCTTCCAGATCTTTCGGATCAATTTGTAGCGCTTTGTTGAAAGCGCTTATAGCATCGTTATATCTTAACATCTCGTCGTATACGAAACCTAAGTTGTGAAATGCTGTGGCATTTTGCGGGTCTAGTAGTGTGGCTTTTCTATATGCTGAAATCGCTTCATAATTTCTTTCCAATTCAAAATAAGTTTCTCCTAAATCATTGTATACCCTACTATCTTGTAGCCCCAACTGGATGGCTTTATTATAATATTTGAGAGCATCTTTATACTTTTCTTGTCGGCTATATGATAATCCAAGCCCATAGTTGGAATGCCCATCCTTGTTGTTTAAGCGAATAGCTTTTTCAAAGTTGTTTATTGCTTCTTCATACTGTCCTTGATCAAGGGCTATTTCGCCCGTAATATACCCTGCGGTTGCAGGATCTGTCTGATATAAATCAGCATCTTTGAGTAGAGCCTTAGCAGCACTATATCGTTTCATCTTTACAGAGACGATGGCTTTATTAATGATATAACTTTTGTTATTTGGCTTTTTTGCCAATAGGGTATTTGCCAGTTCCATGGCATTATTGATTTCAGTAGGCTTTTGTTGTTGATAATAATAAACTAAGTTATTTATAAAGTAGATATCCTCGGGATATTTTGTTATTCCTTCTTGCAGGACTTTCAGATATTGTTCCGCATTTTTTGTTTTCAGGCAATTTTTGGCTTTACTTTCTAGTAATCTTGCTCCATAACTAATGGGGACATTAATTCCGTATGCTATGCCGACAATTATTGCAAACAAAGATGTCAAGCAGTATCTTAGGTGGCTTTGTTTCATGGTAATGATCTTTTGAAAGGCAAATTTAATAAATTTCAATGAAAATGCAAGAGTCTCTTTTAGAAAAGTTTACATGACTCTTTAAACGTTATGGATACCATAAAGTAAAAAGAGTTCCTATATTTCCTGGACTTCTTAATTGCTCTGTTAGTCGATTGCGGGGTATTTATGCGATGCCATTATAACGTGTACTTCTTATGATAAAATGAAGAAAAAGTCTCCCGGTAGTGTTGCAATCGGAGAAGGGTAAATAAAACTTTCTCCGGCTTGTCACAAGTCAGAGAAAGTCGCTTTTATTCATTTTTAATTAATGTCTATTATAAATCATACAGATCTTCTGTTGAAATTTTTCCCAATTTATCGCAAGTCGAGAAGAACCTTTTTTATTATATTTTACAATAATATTAACTATTCATCCAATTTATAATAAACCTATATAAGAGAGAGAGTTTCTATTTTTATCTTTAGGCTTTTTTAGAGCCGAAAACACCTTGTTGTCGTGAAATAGACGATGGCTATCAGCCATTGTCTTTCTCCTTAGACGCTGCAAAGGTATGGCTATCGGTGAAATAAAACAAAGAAAGTAAGTATTACATTTTTACTAATTTCAATTGTCTTGTCAGCTACTTACGATTTCATATAAACTAATACTCCTATGCTCGGATTCGTAACTTTAGAAGGTTGTCTAAATGTATAATCGGAATTTCAAAGGATTAATGAAAATTATTATGCAATTTTTATGTGGATCGGCTTGTGTGTGTACTTTTACAATTCAAGTATGAATTATTCAGGTATGGTAGTTCTACCGTTTTTTATTTTTCCAAAAGTTTCTGTCACTTTATCTTGTTGACTATGAGTGATATATACAGGTACGACTTGTTTGTGGGACCTCGAAAAGGTGTTATCTCGTTTATTGTTAGCGTGTTATGAAATACGGGACGTCCACTTCGTATATCAACCGGTTAATTCATTACTCGGTATTTGTGGTGTGTATGCCGTGTAGAAACGTCCTTTGCTTACCGTCCATGCATGGAAGAGATCCGGTTCTTATTCCCTGTGAGAAGGTATTTTGTACACATTTTATTGAATCATAGTTATCGCATTTAAGGCATTTCTGTTGACTCATTCAGGTTTTGTCGTTCCACATATGCAGGGCTGACGCATTAAGAATTCAGTTTGTGTATTTCTCATTATATATTATTAACTCAATGCATTGATATGTAGTCTATTGTATATGCGTATATGTCCGTATTATTTACTATATTTGTATAACTTTTATACATTAAACAAATAAACGATATGGACTTAGTAACGATATTAAGAGAAGTAGAAGACCCCAGAAGGGATCATTTAAAGGAGCACAGTTTGGGGTGTATTTTTTATATTACAATGGCCGCGGTAGTTTGCGGTGCTGAAAGCTGGTATGAAGTAGCTGAATTCGGCAAAATGAAAGAGCCCTTTCTCCGTTCCCGTATAAAGGGCTTTAAAGGTGTTCCTTCCCATGATACCTTTAACAGAGTTTTCTCCATTCTTGATCCAAAGGAACTTGAACGTGGTTTCAGGATGTGGATTCATGAGATATGTGGAAAATATAGTGGTATCGTGGCAATAGACGGGAAGGAAATATGTGGTGCAAGAGTGGAAAAGAAAGACGGCAGTTTTGAGCCTTTACGTATGGTCAGTGCATGGGCTGCATCCAATGGCGTTACACTTGGGCAGGAGAAGGTGGGCAAGAAGAGCAATGAAATAACAGCCATTCCAAAACTGATAAAGGCTTTAGATTTGTCGGGATGTGTAGTAACTATAGACGCTATGGGTTGTCAGCATGAAATAGTTGAAACGATCATAAAAAACAAGGCGGACTTTGTCATCTGTGTGAAAGACAACCAGAAGAAACTGCATAATGAGATAAAAAGCTACTTCACAGGTATCGACTTTAATGGTAATAAGACCAATGGACACGGGCATATACCACCAACCAGGTACCAGGCTTCATACACAGAGGAATGCGGTCATGGACGGAAGGAAAGGAGATATTGCCAGGTATATAACAATGGGATGACAGGTGAAATTTTAGGGTGGGAAGGTGTCCGCTCCGTCGTTTGTCAGACAAAGATCACGACTCAGCTGAAAAGCAAGAAAACGGTAGAGGAAAAACATTATTATATAACATCCCTACCTTTGGATTCGGACAGAATCATGCAGGCTATAAGAACGCACTGGAGCATAGAGAACAATCTGCATTGGCAGTTGGACGTGACCTTTAACGAGGATGATACCAGAAAAAGAAAGAATGCGGCGCAGAATTTCTCCCTCATCAGCAAGATCGCACTCGCCCAAATAAAAAACAGCCAAAGAAAGGGGAGCTTCAAAATGAAAAGAAAACTTGCAGGATGGGATGAAAATTACATGATAGAACTATTGGATTCTAGTTGGATGCAAAATATAAATTCTTAATGCGTCAGCCCTGCCACATATGTGATTCGATCAACTCACATATATGGAACGATCGACTCACATATGTGAGTTGATCGAATCACATATGTGGAACGACAGAATCTTAGTACAAAGATATGAAATCTCTCTGATATGAACCAACTTTCATCCGTATGTCTCACAGACTTCATCCTTTTTAAAAGGTATCATGGAACGTTTAAAAGCACTTTGGGTAGAGTATTGTGACTTTAGTTACAACACTGTGGTGGAGATGTACTAATTGTAGAGCGCGCAAATTGCAATATGATTTTATTGAAATAGACCGCCGCTTTCGCAACGATATCGTTTTATCGGTTTTAGAATGGGGTGCCGACTGTATTGATTGGGAGATGTGCGTATATCGTAAATTATTGTTTAATAGTTCAATAATACACTCGCAGCTATGCTATGTTTTCGCAAGCGTTCGTGTTTTAGAAGGGGTAACCCACTGCGAAATGGAAAGTCATATCTCGACTGAATGAAGGATGATATATGGGGTATCTTTGTGGTCCACTGGAATAGACGGGATTGATTCCTTTCATACCAAAGTCGAAACGCAAAATGCAAAAGTCAAAATCCATGCGTAGTCCAAGTCCGTAGGCCATAGCTATCTGTTTATAGAATTCGTTGAATTTGAATACGCCACCAAGTTGATTCTCGTAGTTGCGTATGCTCCAAATATTGCCCGCATCTATAAATGCTGCACCACGTAATTTCCAAAATAATCGAGAACGAAGTTCAATACTGCTATCGAATTTAATATCGCCCGATTGGTCCAAATAGTTTCCGTCTCCTGCAAATTTTCCCGGCCCCAGCTCGCGTACTGCCCATCCACGTACACTATTGGCACCTCCACTGAAGTATTGTTTTTCGAAAGGTACGGTTTTTGAATTAAGATACGGTACGGCAATGCCGAAAGCTGCATGTATGGCTAGCGTGTTGCGGTGATCGAGCACCAGTTTGCGCACATAGTCGAAGTCTCCTTTTAAGTATTGCGCATAGGGGATGCTGAATATAGAATATTGTCCGTTAGAATTCTTTGGAAATGAGGCAGCTTTCGAAAGCAGATAGAGTAAGTTGCCGGCCGACTCAAATCCCGCTCGGATAGAATATGAATTGTCATTGTTGTTGTAATAAGTATCTTTATTGCCCAATGAATTGTAAACATAGGTGTAGCCGCAGCGGAATATGAAGCGGCTGGTATAATTATATTGGAAGATATAATTCTGCCCTTTGTTGATATAGTTCTCTTTGAAAGTGTCTGAAATCCAAGGCAAGTAAATATAGCTGATGTCCATCAGATCTATGCGATGTTGTATGCGCTGCTGTTGATTCCACTTATAACTCCATGAGGCAGAAAAAACTGTGCGCGAGAATTCAGGTCTTAGTTGATAGTTGATTCTAAGACCTAGTTCGGTAGAAGCATTGCTTTTCTTCTTGTAGTCTTTTGATATAAACGGCGCTACAAAACGTGGGAAATTCAGGGTGGCCTCTGTACCATATTCATAATATCCATTGTTTGTATATCCTTCTAGTCCTGATATGGCTTCATATGCTCCCCGTAGCTTAATAGTGAGCAATTCGGATCCGTGAAAGAGATTACGATGTTGTAGCGAAACACTTGCTGCCATTCCTAAATCGCCTGCCGAGTTAGTACCTTCGATTTCGAACGATGCCGATTTATTTTTGTTGGGCGTGAGCAGTAGGTAACTGTTCAGCTTTGTGCTGTCTTCGGGTAATTCGGTGAACCGGATGTTTGAATAGTTGAGGGCGGAGAATCGTCCGAAATTACGGTAGGTGCGCTGTATCGTCTGGCTCCTGTATAAATCTCCCGGGGCAAAGTGCAGATTGTCGACAAGTACTTTAGGCCTCAACATTAGCTTGTCTTTGTAGTATATAGGGTATCCTTCATAATGCACCGAATCGTTGATTTCGATACCCGAAGGTGATGTTCCCTGCATCATATCAAAATCGGTGATGATGGATATGTTGTTGATATGATATTGCCTATAGGGAGCCGGTTTATAATTTTTGCTTCCTGCAAAAGGTATAAACCGCATTTTGAGATCTATCTCTTTGCTGTTGCGTATGGTGTCTGCAACGAAAGTAATGTATTCTTTACTGAAACGATAATATCCGTTGTTGGTGAGTAGATTGGTAATGCGATCACGTTCGGCGTCAATGACATTGACGTCAAAGAGCATACCTTCTTTTATAAGCGATGCTGAGGGGCGATTTTTAATGAGGTTAAGGATATCCTCGTCTATAGAGCCATACGAGAAATGACGCAATCTGTAGGGTTGCCCCCCTTTGATGCGATAGATGAGCTCTAGTTTCTTTCGTTTTATCTTAGTGGTCAACTCCACATTGGCTCCTATATATCCTTTGTTTTGTACTGCTCTTAGTAATTCTTTTTGTGAACGTTGGGCATCTTTTTCGTTAAACATGACTGGTGGGGTGCCGAGTTTACGCATGGTACGGTTGACCCATTTAGTGGAATCGCGGCCCGACATATTGTATATGTATAGTTGTGTTTTGAATAAACTGAACCATTTGGCGTTGGTAGTCAGATGGATGTATTGTTTCAGCTCGGAAGGAGAAATATCTTCGCTATCGGAATAGACTTTGACTTTGTTTAGCAAAAAGTCTCCCTCCGGAACATACTTCGTGGCCGAACAAGCCACGATGAACAGCATGATAGACAAAACACATAGCGAATGACAAAATCTCCTCATAATATGAAAAACATTGTGCAAATATAAGCGATATTTTGGTAGCATAAAAATAATTCAATAGTTTTGCACCAATATTGATACTTGTCTTATGTTGGAATCTCGATTGAGCAAAAATAGAATAAGTTATGTTCATTCTCTAGAACGTAAAAAGGATAGGAATAAAGAAGGAGTCTTCTTGGCCGAAGGGGTAAAAGTTGCGGGTGATTTGATGGGGACTTATCATTGTCTCTTTCTTGCGGCGGTGAAAGAGTGGCTTGATGCTCATCCGGAAGTTCGTGCCGATGAAATTTGCTGCGTGTCGGAAGAAGAACTGCAACGTGCTAGTTTGATGAAAACTCCTCAACAAGTCCTTGCTGTTTTCTCACAGCGAAAAGAGTCTTTCGATATATCTTCTTTAGCCAACACTCTTTGTCTTGCGCTCGACGGTGTCCAAAATCCCGGAAATTTAGGAACGATTGTTCGCCTTGCCGATTGGTTTGGTATCGAACATATTGTTTGTTCACCCGATACGGCAGATATTTATAATCCGAAGACCGTTCAGGCTACGATGGGAGCAATGGCTCATGTCAAGACGCACTATATGGAATTATCTTCTTTCTTCGAAGCTTTGCCCGAAAGTGTTCCTGTTTACGGAACATTGCTCAATGGTAACAATATCTATGAAGAGAAACTAACTCCTTATGGTGTTATTGTGATGGGCAATGAAGGGAGAGGCATACGTCCGGAGACGGAGAAATTTGTTAACCGCCGTTTGTATATTCCCAACTATCCTCAGGACAGGTTGACTACCGATTCGCTTAATGTAGCTATCGCTACTTCAATCGTATGCGCTGAGTTTCGCCGACAGGCTGTTTATTAATACAGTCGTATGGAGAACTACTATAGGCTATTAGCTTTCCTTTTTCTTCTACAATCTCAATAAGTCCGTTTACCCATATCGTTGCCGATAACTCTTGCTCGAATCGATAGTTTCTCTTAAACTCACCGTCTTCCAATTCTATTACCTGCTTGACAAGAACATTGCCATCCGGCATTTGTAATAACGGAGATGCATATCGGCTTTTCATTATTTTGTTTTCTTAATCGGAACCGGATATTTCGATTTGTTTTGTTGTATTTGTTTCTCGAGCACTTGTTGTCTGAGTTGATATCCATGTGGAGTGGGAGAATCGATGCGTTTCTTGTTTAACTCCTCGGGTGTTAATCTGTGAATACCTTGTATCACCGCTTTTGATGTATCAATCTTTGCCGCATTCGGAACCTTACTTCCAGGAGTTCCCGGTATGTGTTGGCCCATATTGACAGGTGCTGCCTGCGGCATGGGTTGCCCGTTTGGTTGTCTCATCGGTCCATTGGGTGGCATTTGATGTCCATTTGGCATATTGCCGGGCATATTATTGTTAGGTGCACTTGGCAGTGGTGCATTGCCGTGTGCATGGTAGCGTTTTAATGCTTTGGTTTGAACGACAATGGCTCCTTGAACTCCTTTAGGAACATAAATAAAACCATTTATTTTTCGAATGGGAATAGGCAGATTGTTTTGAACTCTTAGCGAACGATTGCCCGAACCCATAAGTTGAGCTATTTGAGTTACCGTACTATCGTTCTCATAACGAATACTTAGAGACATTGTGGCACCTCCATTCATCATCCCCGCAGAAATGAAGTTTACGTTCCATTCAAATGCATCTCTTGGATGGAAAGTCGAATCAGGAGATATAGAGAAAACTATTTTATTGTGCATATCATCGCCTGTCAGACGAGTGTTTCGGGCGAATGTCCAAATGTTCAAACTGTCTCCAGATGCAGCTCCAACAGGATTGCGCTGCGATTCGGTAATCAGTTTGTTCATTTTGCTGATGTTTGATTTCAGTCGATCTTGAACGTTTTTATAAATGGCTGACATGTCTTCTGTGTGTCTGCAATACCATACCATTGACGAGTCGAAATCAGCTTCAGAAATACCGTATTTATCAAAGACTCCTTGAACGTAGTAACGCTGTTTGTACATTTGATCAGAAGGAAGATTCTCTGCCATAGAACGAGCAAGGTGATAGTCGTACAATACATCTTCCATTTTCCCCTTTGAAAGTACATTCTTGGGACGGCGTTCGCAACTCGTAACAGATACGAGCAGCATAGCAATAAAAAGAAGGAAGAAATATCGCAGAGAATTCTTCATGACACTGAATAATAATTATTTATTTGAGCAGTTTGAAAGATGCATTGAAGTATTTGCTATAAAAAATAATCAGTGCGATGATTCCGCAACTGATGCACGAGTCGGCAAAATTGAATATGGGGCTGAAGAATATAAAATGTTCTCCTCCCACAACCGGCATCCACGTAGGCCAGTAGGTATCAATGATAGGGAAATAAAACATGTCTACAACTTTCCCGTAAAGCAGTGAAGAATATCCGCCTACTGCTGGAAATAGAGATGCTATTTGTGTATTGGTGCTCTCATTGAAGATAACGCCATAGAACATGCTATCGACAATATTTCCTACCGCACCTGTAAATATGAGCGATACACAGACAATAAAACCTGTTTTTGCACCACTCTTTACCATCTTATATAGGTACCATCCTATAAGGATGACAGCGGCAATGCGGAAAGTTGTCAGAAATAGTTTTCCGAACAATTCCATACCGAAAGCCATTCCATTGTTCTCGGTGAAGTATATATAAAACCAATTGGCAATATGAATATTATCGTGAAGATACATGTGTGTCTTCACGATAATTTTAATTGTTTGGTCAATAATAAGTGTACCGATAATGACGATCCATGCGATACGTCCTTTCGTAAAAAATTCTTTCATTAATGAAAACCGTTTTGTTTAGCTTCAACACTAAGTGTTGCATGAGGCACGGCACGAAGTCGTTCGGCCGGTATTAATTTGCCTGTAGCCCGACATATTCCGTACGTTTTATTTTCAATTCGTACCAATGCTGCTTGTAATTCTTTAATAAATTTGAGTTGGCGTGCTGCCAAACGGGTAGTCTCTTCTTTAGACAATGTGTTGGCACCTTCTTCGAGCACTTTGTACGTGGGAGATGTGTCGTCGGTATCATTACCGTCGGTACCCATCAGGCTCTTTTTGAGCATATCATAATCACGTTGTGCTAACCCCAACTTTTCATTGATTATAGCACGGAACTCTTCGAGTTCCGCGTCGGAATATCTCGTCTTTTCTGCCATCATTTTTCGGTTTTATATTATTACTATTTGTCTTTCATAATTTTAATCATCAAATCGAAATCATCAAAGTTCAGTACCGTTCCGTCTGCTATTTCATCAACCAATTGGAGTGACAGTCCCAATACTTGACCGCAAATATATTGATTATATTCGGTTACAGCATCATCTGTCAGTTTATTTTTGGCTAATTCAATATGTATTTTATCTGTAATGTCAAATCCACTCTGCTTTCTTAAATTCTGAATACGGTTGACCAATTCGCGGGCAATGCCTTCCTTGCGTAAATCATCTGTTAGTGTTACTTCAAGAGCAACGGTAAGCTTTCCTTCATTGGCAACTAACCATCCGGGGATATCTTCGTTTAGAATCGTTACATCTGCTGTTTCAAGTGTTACGTTCGTATCACCCAACTCTAATTGAATAGCTCCTTCTTTTTCAAACGTGCTGATCTCTTGCTGAGTGAGTTTCTCTACTGCACCGGCTACCTGCTTCATCTGTTTGCCAAACTTGGGGCCCAGCTTTTTGAAGTCGAGTTTGATCTTTTTGATGAGTACGCCGGCGGTATCATCGATAAATTTCACTTCTTTGACATTGACTTCTCCCTTTATTAGTTCTTTTACCGCTTCAATATGTTGACGCTGCTCGTCGTCTACTACAGGTATCATAATACATTGCAACGGTTGACGCACTTTGATACTGACTTTGCGGCGCAATGCCAATATCATAGATGTTATATCTTGAGCTATTTGCTGGCGAGCTTCCAAATCATTATTGATGTACTGCTCGTTTGCAATAGGGAAATCGGTCAAGTGAACAGATAGATGTTTCCCGTCATGTCCCGATACTGCTGTCAGGTCAGAATAGAGCATATCCGAATAGAACGGAGCAATAGGTGCCATCAATTTAGCTACTGTTTCAAGGCAAGTGTATAGAGTCTGATATGCTGATAGTTTGTCTTCTGTGAATTCTCCACCCCAAAAACGTTTACGATTTAGACGAACATACCAGTTGGAGAGATTGTCGCTCACAAAATCAGAAATGAGTCGCCCTGCTTTAGTCGGTTCTAAGTTATTGTATGCGAAGTCCACTTTTTTGATAAGGGTATTCAGCAACGACAGTATCCAACAATCTATTTCGGGACGTTTTTCGAAAGGAATATCAGCTTCTTTGTATTCAAATCCGTCAACATTGGCATACAATGCAAAGAATGAATAAGTATTGAACAACGTTCCGAAGAATTTGCGACGTACTTCATCAATACCTTCCAAATCAAACTTCAAGTTATCCCATGGAGCTGAGTTGGTAATCATGTACCAACGTACAGGATCGGCGCCATATTTGTCCAACGTGGCAAACGGATCGACGGTATTACCTATACGTTTAGACATCTTATTGCCATTCTTATCAAGTACTAATCCGTTACTCATCACCGATTTGAAGGCTACGCTATCAAATATCATCGTAGCAATAGCGTGAAGTGTAAAGAACCAGCCACGGGTTTGGTCTACTCCTTCGGCTATAAAGTCGGCGGGAAATACTTTTCCCGAATCCAACAATTCTTTATTTTCAAACGGATAGTGTATTTGGGCGTAAGGCATGGATCCTGAATCGAACCAAACGTCAATAAGATCTGTTTCTCTTTTCATCGGTTTGCCCGAATCGGAAACCAGTACGACATCATCTACAAATGGACGGTGTAGATCGATCTTATTATAATTTTCTTCAGTATATACTCCGGATTGGAAACCTTTTTCTTTTAACGGATTCGATTTCATTACACCGGCTTTTACCGATTTTTCTATTTCGTTATAGAGTTCCTCTACAGACTCTATGCATTTTTCGTCTTTATTGTCTTCACTTCGCCAAACAGGTAATGGAGTACCCCAAAAGCGCGAACGGCTCAAATTCCAATCATTCAAGTTCTCCAACCACTTACCGAAACGTCCTGTTCCTGTAGATTCGGGTTGCCAGCGAATAGTCTTATTGAGTTCGTACATCCTTTCTTTGCAAGCAGTCGATCGGATAAACCAACTGTCTAGCGGATAGTATAGCACCGGTTTGTCAGTACGCCAGCAATGTGGATAACTATGAACATGCTTTTCTATTTTGAAAGCCTGATTGTTGATTTTGAGCATCATGCATAAGCTGATGTCCAATGTCTCGTCTTTATCGGTGAGCTTTGGATCGTAGTCGTTCTTTACAAAGCGGCCGGCATATTCATTGTAGAGCTCTACATTCATTTTTTGCTGAACGAATTCTTCATCCAGTTCTTCTACCAGATAAAATTTACCGGTAAGGTCTACCATTGGTCGAATCTCACTTTTCTTGTTGATAAGCTGAATAGCGGGAACGCCTGCGGCTTTTGCAACGTTCGCATCATCCTGACCAAAGTTCGGTGCGATGTGTACAATACCTGTACCATCTTCCGTTGTTACATAGTCACCGGGAATTACTCGGAAAGCTCCTTCTCCAGGATTTACCCAAGGCATCAGTTGTTCATATTCCATGCCTACAAGGTCTGTACCTTTGTATTCTCCTACAATTTTGAAAGGAATGATCTTATCGCCTTCTTTGTAATCTTCGAGTTTCATTCCATCGGCTTTGTGATCGAAATAGCCATATATACGCTCTTTTGCCATTACAACCGTAATAGGTTTGCCGGTATACATATTGTATGTTTGAACTGCTACGTAGTCGATTTTCGGGCCGACACAAAGTGCTGAGTTCGAAGGTAAAGTCCATGGAGTGGTAGTCCATGCTATAAAGAATGAAGTACCCCATTCAGCCATTTCCGGCTTCGGATTCTTCATTTTGAATTGAGCGGTGACAGTGGTGTCTTTTACCTCCCGATAACAGCCGGGTAAGTTCAATTCGTGTGAACTTAGTCCAGTTCCCGCAGCAGGAGAATAAGGTTGTACGGTATAACCTTTATAAAGTAATCCTTTTTTGTGAAATTGCTTCAGTAGCCACCATAGCGTTTCAATGTAGCGGTTGTCGTATGTGATATAAGGTTGTTTCATGTCCACCCAATATCCCATTTTGTGAGTGACGTCTTCCCATTCTTTGGTAAACTTCATCACATCTTTACGACAGGTAGCATTATAATCTTTTACCGAAATGGTCTTTCCTATATCTTCTTTGGTAATGCCGAGTGTTTTCTCGACGCCCAGTTCAACAGGTAGTCCATGTGTATCCCATCCGGCCTTACGGCGGACTAGGTAACCTTTCATCGTTTTGTATCGACACACAATATCTTTAATGGAACGAGCCATGACGTGATGAATGCCCGGCATGCCATTGGCAGAAGGAGGACCTTCGTAAAAAACGAAAGAAGGAGCACCTTCACGTTCGGTCATACTTTTCGAAAACACACTGTTTTCATCCCATTTCTTCAATACTTCTTTATTGATCTGCGAAAGGTTTAATTGTGGATGTTCGGTAAATTTCATATAGCAATAAAATGTCTTATCTAATTAAGGGTGCAAATTTACTAGAAAAAATAGCTTTAAACAATGATATTAGTCAATTTTTTCATTATAGCCTTTGGCAAGTCCGCCAGCCGATGTTTCTTTGTAGAGTGACGGTAAGTCGTGACCGGTTTGTTTCATTACTTGAACGACTCGGTCGAACGATACTCTGTGGATACCATCTGTGAATGATGAATATAGGTTCGAATCAAGTGCTCTTGCTGCGGCAAAGGCGTTTCGTTCAATACACGGTATTTGTACTAATCCGCATACAGGATCGCACGTCATTCCCAAATGGTGCTCCAATCCCATTTCGGCAGAATATTCAATTTGTGAAGGTCCGCCGCCGAAAAGTTGATTAGATGCTGCCGATGCCATGGCACATGCTACGCCTACTTCCCCCTGACAGCCAACGTCTGCTCCCGAAATAGAGGCATTTTGTTTCACTATGTTTCCGATGATACCGGCTGTTGCGAGTGCTCTTAATATTCTTTTGTCACTGAAGTCATGACTTTTTTGAAGATGATATAATACCGCAGGCAGCACTCCACAGCTTCCACAAGTAGGAGCCGTCACAATTGTTCCTCCTGAGGCATTCTGCTCACTTACCGCCAAGGCATATGCAAACACCAATCCTCGCGATTGAAGCGATCTTTTGTACCCCGAGGCTTTTATATAGTACGTGTATGCTTTTCGCGGTAAATTTAGGGGGCCGGGAAGTACGCCTTCTGCTTCAAGTCCATTCTCAACAGAAGCTTTCATTTGGTTCCATACGTCGGCTAGATAATCCCAAATATTGCTTTCTTCGCATTGTTTCACATATTCCCAATAGCTCCTGCCATTTGTTTCGCACCACTTCATTATTTCAGTCATGCTATTCATGTCGTATACTTCCTGCGTATTGAATCGATCTTCTTCGCCTTTCCCTTCTGTTAGTGCTCCGCCACCAATACTGTATACCGTCCATGAGTCGATAAGTTTGTTGTTAGCATCTAGCGCTTCGAATTTCATTCCGTTCGGATGAAAGGGAAGAAAAATGTTCGGTTGCCATACTATCTCTATAGGAGCAATTTTTTTCAGTACTTCAGTAATGGCTACGTCGGTCATATGCCCTTTGCCTGTCGCTGCCAAACTTCCGTATAGCGTTACACGAAAAGATTTAGCCTCATTGTGACTGTCACCAAAAATGTGGGCAGCTTTTTGTGGTCCCATCGTATGGCTGCTTGATGGGCCTTTTCCGATTCGGAAGAGTTCTCTGAGTGATTTCATATTTATATAGGTATTTATAGATCAACAACTGTAATGCCGGCACCACCGAATTGTACATGCTCGTCGGCAAAATGTACTACACCGGGTACTGTTTGTAAGTATTGGCGTATCAAGGTACGCAAAATACCGGTTCCTGTTCCGTGTAATATTCTTACCCGGCTTATGCCTAGCAAAATGGCATCATCGACAAAGTATGTTACGGCTTGGATGGCTTCATCACCTCTCATGCCTCTTACATCTATGTCTTGTCTGAAAGTAAGTTTCTTTTCATGTATCTCATCTTGAGTTTCTTTCCCTACGAACGATTTGACTGAAGAGTTCTCTTGTTTTGTAGGAGTAGCTCTTTCCAATTTACTAAGTTCGGCAGTTGTTTTGATACTTCCGAATACAATAATGGCCTTCTTTCCATTTATATCGACTATCTTTCCAACAGAATTTTGTCCTTTGATACGAACTGTGTCGTCTATTTCGAGAGGCTTTTCGGTTTTCGGTTTCGTAACGGTCGGAGTTGTATTCTTTTTGTTTTCTTTTCGCTCTTTGTATCGTGCTTGTTTCTCTTGTAGACGTTGCATCTGGCGCGAAACCAGCTGCTCTTTTTCTTCGTTAGAAGAGTTCTTACTTACAGTCTTTTTAAAATCTTCAAGCGTTTTACGAATTTCTTTGGTCTTTTCTTTTTCGGCTTGTGCTTCTTTAATGGAGCGAATCGTATTTTCTATTTGGGCGTTCGATTCTTGTAACATCTGTTTAGCCTCTTCTTTAGCCTTCTCGATAATTTCTTTTCGTTCTTTCTTTAGATCCTCAATTTCTGTCTGATAGCGATTTGTTATATCTTCAAGCTGTTTTTCCTTTTGATGGATGGCTTGTCGTTTGTTTTCCCAATAGCGTTTGTCGCGAACGATGTCTTGCAAATATTTGTCCGAATTGATATAATCGCTTCCTACCAATTCTGAAGCTTCTGCTATTACATCTTCCGGCAAACCGATCTTACGTGCTATTTCTACTGCAAAAGAACTTCCCGGATTGCCTATCTGAAGCTGAAATAAGGCTTGCATCAAATGTCTGTCGTAGAGCATTGCTCCGTTTACGACGCCTTCGTGGTCTTCTGCAAAATGTTTCAGATTCTGATAATGAGTTGTAATCACTCCGAAAGTAAGTCTTTCGTTGAACCGTCTCAATACCGCTTCGGCAATAGCGCCTCCTATTTGTGGTTCGGTACCTCCTCCGAATTCATCAATCAATATCAGACTCCTTTCGTTACATTGCTTCATCATCACCTTCATATTGGTAAGGTGCGAAGAGTAGGTGCTCAGGTCGTCTTCAATAGATTGTTCGTCGCCTATATCGATAAATATATTATCAAACAGCCCTACATGGCTGCTTTCGCTCATCGGTACAAGCAAACCGCACTGTAGCATGTATTGCAGGAGTCCAACCGTTTTCAAGCACACAGATTTGCCCCCCGCATTTGGACCCGATATCAGCAATATACGTCGTTTGTGAGTTAACTCAATGTCTAGCGGCACCACTTTTTTATCATGTTTGGCTAGCGATATCTGCAATAGCGGATGAACCGCCATCGACCAATCAATGATTTGCTGGTTCTCTAAAACCGGTTTAATACTCCCTGTGCGGATAGCGAAACGTGCTTTTGCACGTATATAGTCAATTATAGCTAAGAACTCATAAGAATCCAGCAAGTTGGGAACAAAAGGACGTATTACTTTCGAGAAATCCATCAATATGCGTATAATCTCTCTACGCTCTTCGCTTTCCAGCTCCCGAATACGATTGTTTGCTTCTACCACTTGTTCAGGTTCTACAAAAACAGTTTTGCCGCTTGCCGATTCATCGTGAACAATCCCCTTTATTTTTCGCTTCAATCCGGGAGCCACAGGAATCACTAGTCGTCCATCGCGCATAGCCGGTGTGACGTCTTTATCGACTACTCCGTCGTTTTGAGCGCTATGCAATATATTGGCAAGAGTGCGAGAAATCCCGCTCATTGTCGAAGCCAGTTCTTTGCGAATTCGTAGCAACTCTGGTGAGGCACTATCTTTTATCTTACCATATTTATCTAAAATTCTATTGATTTGCGATACCAATTGTGGAAAGGCCATCACATCTTTGGCCAATTGGCGTAAAGCAGGGTAGGGATAGTTCGATTCGTCTGTAGCCTCTTCCTCATCCATTTCTACATTGTCTTTTCTTCTTTTCAAGAATACAACAATTGCACTGATTGTGGCAAGTGAACGTTGTAAATTGAATAATTCTTCCTCTTCGAGGTACATGCCTTCCACTTTAATTCGTTTAAGCGAACTACGTACGTCGAAAAAGTATTGGTCTGGAAAATCATCTTCTTCCTGTAGTATGCGAACAAATTCGTTTGTTTCATTCAATGCTTTATTTACTTTGCTGTAGATGCTGGAAAATTCCATTTCTTCCACTTTCTGCTTGCCAAGTGCACTCAAACATTGGTCCGTGAGCATCTCACGAACTAAATTGAAACCTATTTTTATTTCAAAATTTTGCGGATAAATCATATCTCTTTCTTCCCGTTGTCTAATAGAATCTGCTACAAAAATACAACTATTTTCATAAAAAATTCTCTTTCTCACTTGTAGAATTAAAAACATTCGTACCTTTGCAACGCTTTAAGAGAAAAGCGCTCCCTAAAAAGAGTTCGGAGAGGTGGCTGAGTGGTCGATAGCGGCGGTCTTGAAAACCGTTGTACCGCAAGGTACCCGGGGTTCGAATCCCTGTCTCTCCGCAATAAAAACAGAATCTTGCACTTTCAAGATTCTGTTTTTTGTAGCTGTTATTGTTCCTTTACGATCATCATCAGTACTTTCGGTCTCTAATACCCGTATTCTCCTTTCAATAGAATGAGTTCTATTCTATTCTCGTCGAATTGCCCTTGTATCTTTGTGAAGTAGTTGCATATCTTCGTCTTCGATTTGCAATCTACGCAATGTCCCGCCTTTACGCATGGATTGTTTTTGGCGCAGCGTATGTTGTCCAGTGGCGCGGCTATCGTTCTCATTCGCTCAAGAACCGATTGCTCATCATCTACCATTTTGTTGGTTCCCGCTATCAAATAAACTTTGCGAGGTCCGTACAGCATAGGGGCCACTCTGCTGCCGTTGCCATCGATATTGAATAGGCAGCCATTGGCGCTGATGGCATTTACACTGGAAAGGAAGAAGTCTGCATCGAAATTTTTCAGATAGATATTTCTCTTCTCTTCTTTTGTCAGCCTCTCGTCGTACTTGTCGAGAAAGGTATAGGTCTCTCTTCTCAAGAAATCGTATACTCCTGTCGTTTCTAATGTGACCGAATCGCCCACTCCGACAACGCTATGAGCCGGCATATTGTTCTTCAAGAAGCAGAGCAATTCATTACTGTCTTCCAGAACCGTTACTTTGATCTTGTTCTTCTTGAAATTCTTTACTACGATGTCTATGTCCATAACTATCTATCCTTTTTCGTTTATTGAATTCCTGCCGAAAAGCTTTTATTCTCTATGCCGTGGGTCTATCTATCAATATCGCATGGCGCTTCTGCTTCTATCAATGTCATGCCCCTTTTATGTTGTACGGTCTTCTTTCTCTTCCTCGGTCATGATTGCCTTCCTTCATCTCTTTCTACGGCTCGTACACCATTATAGATAGAGAATCTTTCGCAAAAGTACGAAAAAGGCGATGAAAAACAATTCTTTTGTACGTCCTGACGTGGTATGTTTGCATGGTATATTTGTATGATATGTTTGTATGGTGCCTTCGATAGCCATTCTCCGTATTTGAGACGATCGTTTGCCCTTGGAATCACATGTTAGGAATTGAAAAGGGACCTTCTTCTTCAAAAAAAATGCAATTGATATTAGGAATATTCAAAAATAAAATATTATCTTTGCCACGCTTTAAAAGAAAAAGCGCTCCCTAAAAAGAGTTTGGAGAGGTGGCTGAGTGGTCGATAGCGGCGGTCTTGAAAACCGTTGTACCGCAAGGTACCCGGGGTTCGAATCCCTGTCTCTCCGCAATAAACAGTCTTAATCAGCTGTTTTCAGCAACAACACCCGATTTTACATTGATGTAAGATCGGGTGTTTTCTTTGGTAAATAAATAATCTTGTATTTAAAGCCACGGGCGATACAGACATGTACCTAATAGGTTTGTGTCGGTTTGCTTAGAAGCGATGCATTCGTTCTATCGAAGCCTTACTTTCAGTGTGGCTACGGGGCGCAGGCGGGTATCTTTGTTTATGTAGCCGGTATGTGATAATATGATATTGTAAGCATCGATGTCGCCGTTGTTCATCTGTCGGAAATAAGAACCTGAGGCAATTGGTGCGATATTCGCCTCTTTCGGTATACGGTTGATACTTCCAGTGTTGATGGCTATGATAGCCATTTCATCTTCCGTGGGCAATCGCCAACCGTCAATGCCGGACGCACTGCATAGGGGTATGTTTGTGCGGATGGCCGATTGCAGCTCGTCTGTCGTATAGCCTGAATCGATTATTCCGGAAATCTCTTTCGGCGAGAGAAGTTTGAGAGTGGCGCTGCTCTCGATTTGATCGGTGACGGCGAAGATGTAACATCCGGCGTATACGTCACCTTTGGAGGGAATCTGGTCGACTAGACCGGAGTTGTCGGTGTCAGTGTCGGTCGTTCCTCCGTTTCCGTTGGTAGTGCCGTCATAGTCGAAATTGAATTCAATGCTACGTTCGCCCAGCCAAGCTACTCCGGTCATGGAACCGGAAAGAGTGACGCCCGCGCTCGAGGTATAAGTCCCCTTGATATTGAGCTTGTAGCCTGCTTGTAATTGGCTTCCGCACGAATAGGAGAAACTTTTGGTACCTTTGGAATAAGTGATGGATACGGTGATGGTGGCTTGGTCGGCGGGTGCCAGCAGATATTCGGGCGAAGATGATTTCCAAGTGGTGCCATCGGTCTGCTTTTCCAGATTGATGGTGTGGTTGCTTTCGTTGCCGCTATAGGTTCCGCCCATTCCTATGCCTCCGTGGAGAGGAGAGAAGGTGACCTTGACTGAGGTCGACGACTTGGGCGCTTTGAGTATGGTGATTTCGCTGAGCTGCATCACTTGTCGGGTGAGCGAGAGGGTGAGGGTATTGGTCTCGTCTTCGCCGAGCACCACACTGTTGCGCGCCGTCATCAGATCGGCATGGCGGTAGCCTTCGCGCAGTACGATGGACGAGCTTTTGGTCGCTTCTTCTTTCGAAGGCAGCTGGTAGCTTGCGGCATCGGCTCCTGCTATGGCGCTCACACTGTAGGTTCCGGTGGGCAGAGTGAAAGTAATGGGGTCCGTTTCGGAAGCGATGGTAGCGGTAGCCGCGCATGTTCCGCCCGAGTCGAATACGTAGAGCTGCACGGGATAACTCACTTTGCTGTCGGCAGCACCTTTGTCGGCTCTCGTCTGAATCTTCAGTGTTGCGCTACCCCGAGTGCCATCGGGTTGCGTTTGTTTGTTGTCTACTTCATCGTTAATGTGGTTGATACATGCCGATAGGAGTGCGGGCATAATCAGCACCATAAATGGTGCAGTAAAGCGTTTTTTCATCTTGTATTAAATGCTTTTCGGCCGGAGATAAGTCTCCGTAAAGGTTAATAATTAGTTTAATTGCCGATAAAGATAGGACTTATAACCTTATGAGCCAAATAAAAAGCACTCAATGTCTGCTGTAGAGGTGAGCTCAAACACTTTGTTGCGATATTGCACTATCTTTTGTTTGGTGTCCGACTTCCAATAGCAATACGATGGAGTACGTAATGTCTCAGTTCTATTTTTCGGCAAGTACAATATCTTTGAGCAGGCAAAAAAGCATTCTTTTGTGTGTAAAATGTTGTGTCTTTGTATAAAGCATTAAACTGTTTTGCTTGTTGTATGTATAGGGAATAATAGGAAATACATGTTTTTAATTTATTTAAGTCTATTTTCTTAAAATTAGTTGTGTATTTTTACTATATTTGTCGCGTTCAACATAAATTATTAATTTTAAATTTTTAAAATGAAAAAATCAATTTTATTTGCGGTGCTTTTCACCTTTATTTCGGTTGCTTCGTTCGCTCAAATCACTCCGATCGTGAAAGGTAGTTTAAATTTAAGTAATTTTCGTGGGAGTGACTCTGATCAGTTTAAGACACTTGTTGGTGGTCGTGTCGGTGTTGGTATTGAATATCCGTTGAGTGATATGATATCTTTACAACCGACCTTGTATTTATCTCATAAGGGAGCAAAAGTAGATGGAAAAGGAGGTGATCTGAAACGTCATGCTTGGTTTCTGGATATGCCTCTTGATGTACAGTTCCGTTTTAAGGTAGCCGAGAAAACAAATATAACTGTTGCCGCGGGTCCTTATATTGCATATGGCATTTTCGGAAAAACGAAAGTGAGTGGATCTGCTGGGGGTCAAACGGTCAGCATTGATTGGAATACTTTCGATGATGAACAGATTGAAGGTGAAACCTTTCCTGGAATGAAACGTTTCGATGCCGGTTTGAATTTTGAAGCTGGGCTTGAATTCGGTAAATTTCTTGTAGGTGGTAGTTTTGAACTTGGATTACTTAAAGTTCAAGAGAGTGCTAAGGCATATAATTCTAATTTTAGCATTAATGTTGGTTACAAATTTTAATTTGTAACAAGAAAGTAGTCATATAAAAAGGAACCGAACATTTTTTAATGTTCGGTTCCTTTTTATATGCTATTCAATGCTATTAAATGTTTACCGAATTATAGGCTGGTCAGATAGTGAAGAGACCATCATTGCTAATGATGCTGGGAAAAGATTATCAATAGGCACATATATTATATTCCTATCACAAAGTAGAGATGTTCAGAGCCTAGAAGCAAGAAATAAAAGACGTGAATATCTTCTAGCCTTTTTGCAAGAATACAATATTAGTCTTTAAACCTGCTCATATTGTTAGTTAATAAGATTCGATTCCGAAGCGGAATATCTACCAACTATTTGACTCCAAAAAAATAGAATGGTTGCATCAAAAAGACCTCAATCCCTGTCTCTCCGCAATAAACAGTCTTAATCAGCTGTTTTCTTTATAAAAGAAATATCTTGTATTTAAAGCCACGGGCGATACAGGCATGTACTGAATACGTTTTTTTGTCAACTTATTTAGTAGATGTCAGATTGAAATTTTCCATGCTACATCTGTTACTTCCGACAAATACAATCTACCAAGTGATCGTTGATGAATCCCGAAGCCTGCAAGTGGGCGTAACAAATTGTACTCCCGAAGAATTTGAATCCCCGCTTTTTCATATCCTTGCTCATGGCGTCCGATTCGGGCGAGGTGACTGGAATCTCACTCATGGATCGAAAAGTGTTGACAATTGGTTTCTGGTCGGTAAAGAAAGAAAGCGTGTAATCATAAAAACTTCCAAACTCTTTTTGCAGAGTGAGAAATAGCCTTGCGTTGGTGATAGTCGATTTTATTTTTAGACGGTTACGAATAATGCCATCAAACTGCATCAGCTGCTCCACATCTTCATTGGTCATCTGTGCCACCCGCTCGGCATCAAAGTCGCAAAAGGCTTTGCGATACCCCTCCCGTTTTCGGAGAATGGTGATCCAATTCAATCCGGCTTGGGCACTTTCCAACACCAAAAACTCAAAAAGTATCTTGTCGTCGGTTACCAATCTTCCCCACTCTTTGTCGTGGTATTTCACATACAGCTCGTCGGTTCCGCACCAACCGCAGCGTCCGTTTACTATATCTTGCATCATTCTGTTTTTTACATATCAGCGATGTCCAAACACGCCCAATCAATAGGATAATTATAAAACTTCATAAACCGTATGTTTTATGGCGGTAAATTTTACCACTGTTGCAAAGATAGTGATAGTTGTGCTAATCTGTTCTTTTTTACGGCTGTAAAAGTATGGCTTTCTAATTAAGTGAGAGTATGAAATTCTGTAAGTATGCTCTTTTCTATCTCTTTCACGGATTCATGGGTGTATCTTTGGATGATTGCATGACGGCTTAAGTAGTCAATGCAATCACATAATTCATGTAGAATGGTTATTTGATGCGAAGATAGTAATATGGTTTTTCCTTCAGTTTTTAATGACTGGATGATTTTTTTCAATTGAATGCATCCATACAAGTCCACACCATTGAACGGTTCATCCAAAATATATAAATCATTGTTTTGCAACAATAGTGCCATTAGTGCCAATTTCTTTTTCATGCCTGTAGAATATTCGGATGCGTATCTTTGTAGAGGCAACTGAAAAATTTCATTGATTTCTCTTATTTGTATTTTCTCTATGTTTTTGTTTTTTGCTCTAATACAGAAATCTAAATATTCTTGTCCAGTTATTAATGTATAGAAATGATTTTCGGCAGGTAGATAGCCGATTGAAGTATTGGGTACTTTTTGTATGTCACCCTCGTAAGTAGTAATTCCCATAATGCAGTTGAAAAGCGTTGTTTTACCAGCTCCATTTTCACCTGCCAAACCATAAATCATACCGGATTCATAGATTACGGATAAGTTTTCTAATACTTTTGTTTTAGAGTAACTCTTGGATAAACGGTTTATATTAATCAGTTCCATATTTGTTTAGTATTATTTTTAAGAAGTATATAACATACTCCATTTATCAGTGCAAATGGAATGAGCAGAAACGGGATGAAACAAGAATAAAAGAATAATGGAATGAGTATTATTAGCTGATAGATGGCTATTGCTACGGTAGAAAAAAGCAGATGGCGTATCATTCCCAAGTTCCATAAATAGAGCATACTTCCAACCATTGCACAAGCTGAGAATATGATGTTTTCCCAAACAAAAGAAAATGAGAATATGATTCCAATCAAAGGGATACTTGTGACTGTGACATTCCATGCATTTGACCGAATGAGATATTTTTGCAAACTAGAATAATTCAGGAAAAAGGTAAGCTCTTGTCGTTGGGGAATGGATGTGAATGCTGTCGCCTGAATTATTCCCCAAACAATCAGGGCCACTTTCCCAATTCGGATATTATCGTGTAAGGAACCAGTGACTGCTATTAAAAATAGGAAAAAGTAGAGCCAGCCGTATAGCCGAAACATACGGATATATTCTAATCCTCCTTTGTAAAGAAAAGGTAATTTGATAGTAAAGGATTTCCATTTTATAGTTTTTAATTCAGGCAACAAGATTGCTGTTATTACTATTATTCCGGCCTCAAAGAAGTATGTTTTTAAGCATTCGATTATGATAAATGGTAATCCGATAAATAGGTATTCTATTCTAAGAAGGGATGCTGCATGCTTTGTTTGTAGCAAAAGAAAGTCTTTGTCTTTTCGTTCATTATGATAGAACATTAGTCCTAAAATGATTGCTATTGGCACAATCAAGCGTTGGTCTATTTTTGCAAGCAAGTAAAAGATTAAAGCAAGGAAACTTAACAAAAACAAACTTCTAATAAATCCTATTTCTTTTAAAATCCGGAAGAATTGCTTTAAACGTAATCTAAAATAATAATTTATTGTCATTCTTTCTCTTATGAGAGAAGGCTTTTTAAGCATTTTCTTACTTTTTTTGTTTGTAGATGTTTAATAGAATTTTAGTGCACTAATAACATTTATATTGGGTGCTCTTCTTCAAAAAACAAAATTACAAAAAAAGGACAGATTCATAGCATTGAAAAGCTTCTTTCTTCTTTAATACTTACACTTTTATAATCTTAAGCCTCGTTTTGGTTTGTTCTCTTCTTTTGAGTGTGGTCTATGCCCAGTTCTTTTTCACTCAGTACTCTTTTTAGGCATCTAAAGAAGTATCAAGAAATCAGCTGTTGTTTATCAAATTAGGACACGTAAGTAATATTGTTGCACAACATATTGATAGTATCAGCGAATCGGTACCACTGTACCGATTCAAGCGTTATAGTGGTACTGATACAGCGCTACCGTCACTGTATTCTTCTTACAAACCTCTTTATGGGTAGGGGCTCGGTCTTCCAATATATCTCGACTCAGCAGAGATAACTTCCGGTTGCTGCTGCATCAGGCGTTCGACTACCAAAAACAACCTCCGGTAAAGGTTGCGTTCTACTTTTTTGTGGCAGGTATAAACTCTAGCGAAATAGAGTTCACGCAATGGCGTGTATTCTTATAGGTAAACCCTTCACCCTCGAATACGTGACCGAGGTGTCCACCACATTTGGCACAGATAATCTCGGTGCGTTTTCCATCGGCATCGGGAACACGCTTTACTGCTCCCTTTATCTCGTCGTCGAACGACGGCCATCCGCAACCCGAATCAAACTTGTCGCTTGATTTATAGAGCTCTGCTCCACATTTCTTACAGGTGTAGGTCCCTGCCTCCTTGAAATTATAATACTTACCGCTATATGGGCGTTCCGTACCTTTATCTTCAATTACATACTTCTCTTCTGCTGTTAGCTTTTTCATTTTTACCTCCTTTTTACTTTGTTGTGCCGAGCATTGACAACTACTCATCAACACAGCAATAAACAAAATTATTATCTGTTTCATAACGGATCGGTTTTTATCAAATATTCTTAATCATATACTATATCACGCATCCATCGAAAATCGAAGACCAGCTCACTAAGTGACAATTCCACTTTGGCGACTGTATCAAACTAAGGTATAAATAGATTTACAAATTCTTTTATATTATATAAGTAGCGGTTTACTCTTTCTCTTCTCGAACAATTTTATCGTTCCATCTTGCGATATCTTCAAAGAAATTCCATTCGCAGATAAAGCACCGGCAGCGCTCTCACCGGTTCCTTTAATGCCTTTGACTTCAATTTTATTTAAGTCAATGATGCAGCCAAAGTATTGTAACAACCCATTTTTATCAATAATAGTTGCTCCGTCACTAGAAAGATATCTGATAATGTGATTCGTAAATGATTTATCCATTATCGAAATAGGCTTCTTTATAAACCTATTCATCGTTTTCTTTTTCAATAAATCTTCAATTTGATCGATCTTTTCGGGTAGCCATATAATAGAGCTAATAGCGTTCTTCGAGCAATATATAATGAAAAATAAGATACTCTCTACGATGTCCGGATTATTAAAATGAGCTAGAAATAACTTTCTAATATAGGTGTAGTCTCTAAATTTCCATTGATTTTCTATGTAACTTATTTCAATGTTTGCAGTGTTTATGATAGAAAATGATTTTTCATTTTCCACTTTAAATAGCAGATCAGCCCCTTTTAAGCTTTTTGCTAATGTGTGACTATCGATATAGTTCGCTTCTTGATATTCTTTGTCTAAAACAAATATTTGGTCAACAAGCAATGATTTGTTACACATAAAGAATGTTTTCTTGCCATCGACAAGATACCAAATGCGTCTTTCTATTTGGCATTGATTTGCTAAAGAAAAGGGGCGTTTCAAGCTATATGAACTTCCGAATCTATCATTTTGATTATAAGCATAATGAGACTTTGTAAGAATTAAGCCTGTGCTGAAAAAGCTGCCTTCAAAAGAAGTTGTTCTCAACTTTTGGAATATGCTGATTAAATGTCTTATCAGTCGATTGTCATATCCACCCTTTGATACGTAGTTGCAAATGGTATGCAATATTAGTTCATCACCTAGTGAATATTTACAGTTCCCAAAATGATTATTATACTCTTGCGTTAATGTGTGAGTTAGCGCCCCTTCGAGTTTAGTGAGAAAATTCCCAGAATACTTAATGCCCTTTTTTGAAAGCTTTATTCCCAATGAAGATATCAGTGTTCTATCATCGCTCATAATTCGTCCTAAAACGATGATATTATCATCATCTAAAGGATAGAAACCTCTATTTTCATTCTCCAGAATATTTATACTATAATCTTGAAGTTCGAGTAATGGATTCGTGAATATTTTAACCTCGCAGGATAGAAAGCTCGCAATAGTACTTTGTAGGATGGTTAAACCGAATTGTTCTAAATTATTATAACCATTTATTTTTTTAATTAAAATGTAATCCATTTTGTCTCTTAAGATTAGAGGTGTAACATATCTCATCCACTCTCATTCAATCAGCAGATGTGAATACAAAGATATATCTTTTTTACGATGTTTATCGCTCAAATATCTGTTTCTTTTAAAGTCGTTTTATTGTTTTTTATAGACATCAATAGTTGATAAAAAGAGGAAACGACCCTTGTTAGAACGAGATATGCACAAAATCGATTTTTTATTATTGGAAATCAAAGTTTTGTTGTCTTGTTCATAGAAATAATGCGAGAAAGAGCAAACATCCGTTTACATCCTGTTTTAGATAGATGTACACAAAACCAAATTGAGGTGGGTTTGTTTCGGAGTCTACTCCAGTGAAGAAAAAACTATTGAAACGGCAAAAAAAAACGACCTCTATACTACTTAGGCAGAGGCCGTTATATTGGAATGCAATATTGATAATTTTTCGGAACTGTAATCTGTCTCGGGCAGAAACCCCGCCCGCTACTTTCTTTCGTGAAGTGTGCTGAAAAAGAAAGTAGCAAAGAAACCGCTTTTGTTATTTCCTATTAATGAATGTTGATGAAATTTTCTTAAAATCGGTATTGAAAATAATTCGTTCCGATTTCGGGAATTCTTTTATTAGATAATTAATAGACTCAATATATCTCTCATTTATTAAATTTTTCTTCAACATAGTTAGAATCTCAATCAATTGATTTCTTGCAATTTTTCGACTTATTTTATGTTGAATTTCAAAATGCATCAATTCAACAACGATTTGAGGAAAATGGTCATCACCTAATAAAGATAGAAATGTATCGTAATAATCTTTTGCGCCCGATGCAACCCCATTGTCATAACTAATACCTTTGCCTATCCGACACATTAAAATACTTCTTATTAATTTGTTTTTCACAGCTTCAGGAATATCAGACGCTTTTTCTACGAATGTTAGAATTTTCTCCATGATAGGTACTTCATGGTAAAAATTATCCCAACCATAATGAGCATCCTTGAGTCTATCAGCTAATGAATCCAAAGAAACAGTCTTCTGTGCTGTAGTTCTATATTTATTCCCTTTAACTCCATCGAAAAATTCCTCACCTAAAGAATATTTTTTCTGATGTAGATTGTTGTTATAGCCTTCTAATATTATCCCCATCTTATATCTTGCTTCATCGGAGCAGCAAGGCCAAATGATGGATGAAATAAGAGATATGTTTTTTCGGATAACTTGGTCTGTTTCAGGAGTAACATATATCCCAAAAATTGTACGAAGGATATTGTCGCAGTGATGTGTCGCAAGTGATTCAATTTGAGGACGAATCAAGTTAATACTTTCATCATCCAACGTATCTGTTCTTTGTTTTAAATTATCAATAAAAGCTTTAACCTGAATTGCGGCTGCTGAAGGTTTATCATTAAGAACATCTTGTACACAAGTTTGTAGCCAACCTAAAAGTTCAAAGGCGTTTATAGTATAGTTTGTTGGATGCGAGATACCTATGTCATTTCTCATATCCAAAATATGTGCTAATTTTTTATATGTGTTTTCACTTATTAATTCTAATTTTTTACATGTGTTGAGAAGAACCGTATCCTTCAGTCCAGATAAGTCTTCTTCCTTTTTGTAAGCAGCACGTAATGTTCCTCCAATGGCATTATCAAAGAAAATGTCTAATCCATAAATTATGGCTTTCTGACGAAGAGATATTACTACTTCATTCCATACAGAATTTAATGCATAATCAAATAATCCAAATCCTGCACCAACAACAAACTTGGATAGATACCTTGCATCTCTTTTAATTTCTGCTGGTAAATCATATATGTATTGTGGTAAATTTTTTCCGATTTTTTCACGTTCGCTAAAATCTGCAATAATATTGCCTGATGGCAATCCCATTGCATCTAATAAATCTGTGATTAGTTGAACTTGACGTTCAATAATTTCACCATTTTCGTATTTTTGAATATCAGCCATGAGAATTATTTTTTGTTGTTAATAGGTACAAAAATACACATAAAAAACCACCTGACAAATTAAATATCAGATGGTTTTCAATAAGTTGCCTAAAGATGGTTATTCCTTCTGCTCTTCTTTCTCATTCTCATTATTAATAGCAAACGTTAGCTATATCAGCTGCTAGAAGTTGTCTTTAATATATACATCAATTTGTTGCTGGTCGGTGGAAGCGTAAGTATAGTACAGGGGCGGGATGTTTCGCCTGGAACTGGGTACAAATCTTTCGTAAGGAAAGCTGTATTGTCTGCCATCCGAAGCATACCTTTACCATCCAGTTGGAAATATCTGATAGTGCATTTCGTAACTATAATACCCTAAAATCGTCGTATGTGAGTTTTTTCGGTGACGTCCTTAAGTTTTTTTAGAAAACGTATGGACGTCAACAATTTTAGGTTCATACGTGGTTTTCGAAAGATAAAGGTATTGTGGTGTACTGAATTTGGTTGACAGTTAAACACTAGTAAACCTAAGGGAGTTGACAATTACAATCATGTATACCTAAAGGAGTTGTCAACTCTGCAAAGTATATTGTGTATTGGATGAAGTGCATGGGGTAGGGAATCTGGGGGGGGGCGTTTTGTGTTGTGAAAGATTACCAAAAGTGCCGCATGTGCCGCATTGAAATCCTATAAACTCTATATTTTTTTTATCGGTGTATAATGCGTTTATCATTATGATACTGTAATTATATGAAATATGATTACATAAAAATAAAAAATAAAAAAAATGAAAGAGGAGGGAATCCTATGCGGCACATGCGGCAGGGGTATGTCGATTTTCGAAGCGGTAGTATATTGTAACTGCGATTTTCGGAAAAAGGAGTTTTTTTGTGCTTTTTTGAAATTTGCCGCTTCTTCTCTAAAAGTTGCGTTTTGGCTATTATTTCAAATAGTTTATGAAACTGATATTATGCAATCTATTTGATGCTAATACATTCGATTTACGTGAATAATGATAGTACATAAAAAGCTGAAAATGGACAGATTTACGTCTTTTCTGGAATTTGACCAAAAAACTCCTCCAGGCATAAAGTGTGTCTTGTTTGTAAGTTTTTATTCTTGCTCTAGAAACTAACGTATGTTTCTACTATAACTAACGGAAGTTACTGCGGTAACTAACGTTAGTTGTTCCTGATAACTAACGTTAGTTTCTTCAACAACATCCGTTAGTTACGGCGGTAACATACGTCTGTTTTTTTGGTACCAAAGAAACAGTGTAGTTCTGCTTTTGTTAGGGGCAACAATGACCTACCAATCGGATGGGTAATCCTTTGGGATCTTCGCTACTCGAAAGGAGCAGGATGATACGTTTGCCATCGAATGTAATGTCGTATGTTTCGTTGCTGCTGTCTTCCAGATATTCGAAAAACAGGGACAGGCGGCACGGGCTTTGCCATGTGGTATATCCTGATACGGCGTATGGCGACAGTCCGATAGGGTTACGATAACGCTGGTTGTAGTAAGGGCTGTTTTTGTCTGTCAAGAAGGTTTTCCAACTGTCGTTGCCACATACCAGGGTGTGGGTAGCTGTGTTTGTTCTGATAATCAATCGGCATGAGTCGTCATCCATATTCAGAGTGATATTTCGGATGTCTTGGTCGTTACTTTCTATTGTATAGGTATTCGACAGACGAGGGCGGGCAGGGTTGGATTCTGTCTTTTTGAATGGCGCGGGTATTGCCAAATGGCTCAATGTGTGGGTCAGCGTTTGATAGGCTTTTTTGTCGGCTGGCAGCTTGGCTGCCGAGAAGGCGGGCAGTATATTGTCCCACACTTCTTGCAGTTCTCGTTGCATGTCGTTCTCGTTTGCCGTAATCGCCATAACAGCATCTTGTTGAGGCATTACGATGATGAATTGTCCAAAAGATCCGTCGGCTCTGAAGGCTTGATTGCGACATTGCCATAACAGATAGCCGTATCCTTGCGCCCAGTCCGACTGAGCTTTTTCGTTCTCTGTCGAATTTGTGGCGGTCTCTATCTGTTTCGTTGTCGATTCTTCTATCCACGAGACGGGCAACAATTGCCGGTTCTTCCATTTTCCTTTTTGCAAGAGAAATTGACCAACCTTTGCCATATCGGATGTTTTTACGCTCATGCCCCATCCGCCACAGTCTATCCCGGCGGGACTTTGTTCTCTTTCGACTCCTGCGATTCCCAGCGGTTCGAACAATCGGGGTTTGAGGTAGTCGCGCACGTTCTTTCCGGTAGCTCGTTGAAGGATGGCCGAAAGTAAGTAGCAGGCATACGAATTGTATTCGAATTTGTCTTTTAAAGCTGTATCTTGATGGGCGCCCAAGATGGCTTTTATCCAATCGATGTCTCTCAGTCGGAAGTCGGCAAAAGGTTCTTTACCGGCTGTCATGGTCAGTAGGTTTCGAATGGTGAGTTCCTTTACGAACGAATTTTCATTATAAACATCTTTGTATTCGGGGAAAAAGGAGGTGACTTTATCGTTCAGTGACAGTTTCTTCTCTTGTATGGCAAATCCCGTGGCTATTGAAGTGAATGTCTTGCTGACAGAATACATGATGTGCCGGGCATCCGGGTGATACGGATTCCACCATGCTTCGGCAACCACCTTGCCGTGTCTGAGCAGCATGAAACTATGCAATCGTATCTGTTTCTTTTCGACAGACTGAACGAAACGGGTGATACCGTCGCTGTGTACTCCTTCGGTTTCGGGAGTGCTTCGTATCAAACCGTCTGCATAGAGCGACGGTTTGTTTTGCGACATAGCTTGCATTGATATGGCAATGCAAGCGTAGAACAATATTCTAAATTTATTCATGGTGAACGACTATCGTTTGCTCTATTGAGTATGCGTGTTAAAGGTTTATATCGATGTTTCTTCCCAACGTACCCGACGCCGTATAGGTCTTGCCGTTGAGCAATAGCGTGACATTTATTTTCTTTATGTCTTTGTCTACGATCCGTTGTCCTTCTTTTCCGGTGAGCTCCAGACGTACCATTTGCCCCTTTCGTTCGGCTTCGAACGTCAACAAGCTATAATCGCCTTTCTGGAAAGACCAGCCGTCGCCTGCATCCAGATATAGGTTTCCGATAGCTTTACCATCTTTGTCGAGACATACGATGAGGCTGAGCGGATCGAACGAATTGTCGTTTGTGTTCTGAACAATTTTGCCAAGAGGAACGATGCTTCCTCCTCTGATTTTCAACGTTGCCTGATACTTGTCTGTCTTATCGCCTTCTACCAGACTGAGCGTTTCCCAGATGCCTGAAGGCAATGACGGATGTTCGGCAAAAGCAGGAATGACCAGAATATCTTTGCCCAGCATAAATGCTTCTTCTTCTTGTCGCAGCGATAGATCTTGCGGATCGGCGAAGAATACGGGGCGCATCACCGGCAGTCCGCTCAACGATGCATCGCGAAACAGCGTATAGATGTAGGGTAGCAACCGATAGCGGCGCTCTATGGCTATGCGTGATGATTTTTCGATAGCGGGTCCATAAGCCCACGGCTCTTTATTGTTGGTACCGGCGCAGGCATGTCCTCTGGTGAAAGGAAAGAAAATGCCGAATCCCAACCAATTGGCCCATAAGTCGCCATCGGTGTTTCCTAAGAAACCGCCTATATCGGGGCCATTGAAAGGCTGTCCCGACAATCCCAGCGTGATAGACATGGGGATGGAGAGCTTTAGATGTTTCCAGCTAGCCTCGTTGTCGCCTGTCCAGGTGGCTGCATAGCGCTGTCCGCCCAACAGGTTGGCCCGAGTCAGCAAGAAAGGACGTTTGTCTGGATTGGCTTCCATGATACCGGCTTGAGAAGCCTCTACCATCAACCGTCCGAATGCATTGTGATACAATAAGTGTGGCCCTGCCGGAAGACTACCACCTCCCTTGTGGCGATTGTCGTAGGGCATTGTTCCCGTACGTTCCGCTTCGGTTAGTTCGCTGTCGTTGATGGCAGGTTCGTTCATATCGTTCCATACACCATCTACTCCCTTTGCCATAAAATCTTTGTAGAGGCCCGCCCACCATTGCCTGGTAGTAGGACTGGTGAAGTCGGGGAAGGCGCAATCGCCCGGCCAAACCTTACCATGATATTCTTCTCCGTTCGCTTTCTTCACCCATACATTTTGGCTTGTTCCCGATTGATAGACGCTGTAATCCTTGTCCACCTTTACTCCCGGATCAATCATATAGATATCGTGAAAGCCTTTCTTGTGTAGATAGGTATTGAGTTTGAGCGGATCGGAGAAATTCTTCTTATTGAAAGTGAAGATTCTGAATCCTTCCATGTAGTCTATATCCATCCAGATGACGTCGCATGGTATCTTTTTGATTCGGAACGTATCGGCTATTTCGCGCACACGTTTGTCCGTTGCGTAAGAGAAGCGGCATTGATGGTATCCTAATGCCCAGCGGGGCGGCATCTTGATGGTGCCTGTCAGCTCTGCTAATCCTTTCAGTACTTCCTGAGGCGATGTTCTGTCAATAATAAAAACACGGAACAAGGCACCTTCCGTGCGAAGAGTGATTTTGTTGGATGCGGTGGTAAGTTCCGATTTCCATGACGTATCGAAAAGAATGCCGAAAGCACTGCCGTCTTTGCGTACTCCCAATACCCATGGGTGCGACTGATATAGCCTTTTGCCTCCTTCTACACTATATGCGCCGGTATCTGTATTCCATAATTTGATGGATTGGCCGTTGCGTAGAAGCGGACCGGTTACTTCGCCTCCGCCGTATAGGCTCACTTCTCCCGTTATTTTGAGCGAGGCACTTGCTTTGTTGTCTGTCAGTGTAAATTCGGGTATGAGCGACCATCCTGACGGTACTTTCCCTACAGATGCAGGTTCGGCCTTCAGAATGAGAGACGGAGTCTTCATGCGGTTAAACCCTTTGGGTACAAACTCTACGACTCTTTTGCCTACTGACATTCTTTGGGCAATCGGTACAGTGGTTGCCCACGTATTTATGATATTCAATGAAAGGATACCAACTAAAAAATAACGATAGAACTTTATGTTCTGTCGTATAGACTTTACTGCTTTGGGTGGCATATCTTACTATTATCTATTTGTTTGTTAATGGCAAAGTTATAGAAAATTATGATATTGTATGGCTTTCTCTATTGGAAAATATAAGATGGTGAACTTTTTTACAAGAAAGCTGTTGGTCTCTGCCAGATGAAAGGAAAAAACAGTTATCTTTGCGGTACTAAAATTATTGGATGTTTAAATTTAATATGGATTTGGTGAAGTAAATAACCTTTGCATCTGTTGCAACAGGTTACCCCTCGGTTTATACTTTGGCATCTATTTGTCAGAGTACTTTCTGTATACAATAAAAATTCATAAAATAGCGAAGGCTTTCTGTCTGTGTATGTATATTGACATGGCCTTCCATTAAAATTTAAACATCATGAGCAATCATCATAGTCAATCAATTAATGAATTCGATTTCAATTTAATCTGCGAATATTTTTCGAGTATAGAGCGGCAAGGTCCCGGGAGTCCTGAAACTACTGTAAGAGCGTTGAGCTTTATTGACAATCTTACTTCTGATTCGCACATAGCCGATGTGGGCTGTGGTACAGGTTCGCCCACCCGAGTATTGGCTCAACAGACTCCGTGCCGGATAACCGGAATAGATTTGTTTCCTCACTTTATTGAGCTTTTTAATGATAATGCCAAGTCGCAACATCTTCAGGATAGAGTAAAAGGAGTTGTCGCATCAATGTGCGAAATGCCTTTTCGTGAAGACGAATTGGATGTTATCTGGTCTGAAGGGGCTATTTACAATATAGGTTATCAAAAAGGACTGACCGAATGGCGCCGTTATCTTAAGCAAGGTGGATATATTGCCGTTTCGGAGGCTACTTGGTTTACCAACGAACGTCCGGCAGAGATTAACGATTACTGGATGGACGCTTATCCGGAGATCGATACGGTGGCGAATAAGATTCTTCAGATGCAAAAGGCCGGTTACTCCTTCGTATCGGCATTTGTGCTCCCCGAAAATTGTTGGACAGATCATTATTATGCCCTTCAGGTTCCGGCACATGAAACGTTTCTACTTAAATATAAAGATAATCGGACTGCATGTGACCTTGTTACCGCCCAGCGACATGAAGCGCAGATGTATGCAAAATACAAGGAATACTATGGCTATGTCTTTTATATTGGG
>Ga0183101_1000297_pt1 | contig 87408 bp, 79 predicted proteins | sample Biomet3_FD_127790 | JGI IMG/M metagenome (GOLD analysis project Ga0183101, IMG submission 127790) | Microbial communities from bioreactor (seeded with sewage sludge) at LBNL, California, USA - Biofuel metagenome 3 | ecosystem: Engineered > Bioreactor > Anaerobic > Unclassified ... | reverse complement strand
CTTATTAACAATAAGAGGGTTAACTATAATTTAATATAAATAAATATATTAAAGGAGTAATGTTTATTACGTTATTTTAAAGGAGGCAGATATTATGTTAAATGAAAAAGATATTGTTATAAGTGCTTCAAGAAAGACGGATTATCCCGCTTTTTTCTTACCTCAATTGAAGGCAGTATTGGCTCAGGGATATTTTTTTAGTTTAAATGAATACTCTAAAGAAAGAAAACTTATTGAAATACCTAAAGAGAGAGTTCATTCCATTTCCCTTTGGAGCAAGAATTATGATAAGTTCATTCAAAATCCAGGGATATTAGATGACTATAATCTATATTTTCAATTTACTGTAACTGGATATTCTAATTACATTGAAAGAAATGTGCCTAACTACACTGAAACAGTAAAACAAATGGAGTTATTGGCAAACAAATATGGTGCTGATAAGATTAATTGGAGGTTTGACCCAATAGGCTTTTTTCCTAAAGAGGCTAAGACTAAGGGAGTTCAAAGACTTGCACAGGAAAGATTAGAAACATTCACCGCTTTATGTGAGTTAATATCTAAGACTGGCGTTGAAAGATGTACGATAAGTTTCATGGATACAAAGTATTTTAAAGTATCAAATAGACTAAGTAATCTTGGAATAGAGTTCTACGAGCCTAATGATAACGAAAAATATGAATTACTCAATAGAATGGTTGATATAGCTAATGCAAACAGCATACACATTTATAGCTGTGCCTCCCCCCTTATAGAGAATGTAAATGGTATAAAGAAGTCAGCTTGTATTGACGGAAATGTATTGCAAAAGCTATTTGGAGGAAATGTAGGAACTAAGAAAGACGTAGGTCAAAGACCAGATTGTGGTTGTACTAAAAGCATAGACCTTGCAAACTATGATATGAGGTGTGGAAACAATTGCGTTTACTGCTATGCCAATTGTGCAATCAAATAAAAGAAAAGAAGGCTTTTAAAAGCCTTCTTTTTTTATAAGGTAAACTTATTAACTTCTTTAATCATTACCTCGGTTTTACTATTTAACAACTGTGCTGATGTTAAAACACTTTCAGAAGAAGCTCTCATTTCTTCCGTTGAAGCAAGTATTTCCTCCGCTGTTGCTGAATTTTCTTCCGCTACTGCTGAAATGTCTTCTGATTTAGAAAGAATAGTGTCCTTATTAACATTTATCTCAACAATAGATTTATTTATTTCTTCAATCTGTGGAAGAATAAGGTCTATTGAACTTATAATATCTCTGAAAGAGCTTATAGATGTATTTATAACATTAGACTGTTTTGAAAGCTCTGTATTCGCTACAGTAGTTGTTTCAGCGACAGTTTGTACTTCATCTTTTATGCCATTCAATAGTTGAGATATATCATTTGACGAAATCTTCGATTTCTCTGCAAGTTTTCTAATTTCATCTGCTACAACCGCAAACCCTCTACCCGCTTCTCCTGCTCTTGCAGATTCTATAGAGGCATTTAACGACAGTAAATTAGTTTGGTCAGCTATACTATTTATTAAATCAGTTATTTCAGTAACTTTCGTAACTCTCTGAGTTAGTTCCTGTGTCTTATCTCCAACATCTTTTAATATCAAGGAAATAGTCTCCATTGATGTTATGATGTTTTTAAGTTCATTGTTACTCTTATTTGCTTTAACATTAATCTCTTTTGTATTAACATCTACGCTACTTGTAAGCTTTGTAATATCCTCTAATGTTTCTCCAAATGAATTGAATACATTATTCATATTCATAAGTTCTTGGGCTTGGCTTGTAGAACCTTCGGCTACTCCCTGTACTGCATTAACAACCTCTACAGTTGTATTTGTTACTTGGTCTGATATAACCTCTAATTCTGTAGATTGTTCTCTAACAATCGCTGTTTCTTTCTTAACAATTCTCAATATGTCTGCAATAGAATTAACTGTTTCATCAAGTTCTTTGTTCATTGTACCAAACTCATTAGTAAGTTCAGTATCAAACTTAACAGTAAAGTCTCCTTTTGATAAGAAACTTAATTTGTTAGTAAACTCTTTGATTGAGTTTTTAATAAGTATTGTTAGTAATAGAGAAAGTATTGTAAGCACCGCAATCGAAATTCCAAAGATCACGCTAAATGAAATTGTACTGCTTGTATATAGCGATTTAGACTTATCTCTTTGTCCCTTGGCTACATCCTGCTCATGGTCAACTATCTTTGATATTTGGTCTGATAAATCAGTCCCATATTTACTCATATCTTGGTTAGTTACTTTAAGGTCTGGTGTAATTCCTTGTTTTCTTAATTCCATAATATTAGGAATGAAAGAATAATAATTTTCATAAGCTTTCTTAGCTTCAAGAACTAAGCCATTTTCAACGCTATCATTTTGTGACGCAGTTACACTTGAATTCAACAACTTTGTAATATTGCCATTCAACTCTGTCATTGTACTATAAGTTTTTTCATCATAAGGTCTATCAATTATTTTTGTTAACGTATTCCTAAGAATACCAACATATCCATTTATTTGACCCCAATCTCTTAACTTAGGCACTGCATTTGTATACATATCATCAGTTGTCTTATACATTTGAGAAGTATTCTTATATCCTACAACACCCATAGAAACGGTTGTTATTAGAGCTACTACCCAAATTGCCAATATACTTTTTACAATTTTAATATTCCTAAAAAATTTTACATTTTGCCTATTTTCTTTTTGTCTCGACATTTTTTACACTCTCCCCTTATTGTAATCCTTCGCTTTGTTATCGTAAAATATTTCGTGAAATATAGTGGACTTTTACTGGTTACTTATCCATGTAATCCCACAAATATAGAATTTAATCAACATCTATAGTTAGATTATATATGTTTCGTTGACAATAGTCAATGAAAGTATATTATAAAACGACAAAAAATGAGAGGAATATCCTCCCATTTCAATATTAAATATTTCTATACTTAATTTTTACTGATTGACTTTTATTTTCAAAGCTTACGGGTTTCAATACATATAGCTCTACAAATTTGTAACTCTCTTTAATCATACTTATTTCTGAACTTGGTAACTCAAAATTGTATAGATATTTTAAAACAAACTTCAATCTATCAAGAGTTCTATCATTCATTTTCTTGAACCTAAATCTTAGGAACATATACTGCTCACCAAATTGATGTCTTAATTCAAACCATTCACTGGTATACATATTTTCCATATTAATATTATCAATACCAAGATTATCGCTCTTATCTTTATACGGTATCTTTTCTATCATTTCAAAATCTCTATCAAACTCTAATTCTTCTTTAGGGATTTCCCTTGTATTCCAAGCTCTCTTAATTTCAATAAAGCTTTCTCTACCTTCTATATAACTTCTATATTTTTCTTTTATACTCTCTATAATTTTCATATTAATCTCCTTTTAACTCAATTCTATTTTTTAATTTATTTAGAGACCTTGTAAACGGTACTCTTTCATTAATATAGTGTTTTTATCGAAATTTTATTGAAAACTGGATGTTAACCAAACTTATCCATATTTATCTAAAACAGAAAGAGCCTTAGATTAAACTAAGGCTCTCTTTGATCTAATTATTTTTCATTCTTTGAATTAGTTTCGATTATTCTTACACCAGAAGATTGAACTGTTTTCTCCGCAATTCCAGTGATTTCTTTGTATGCGTCATTTAACTTAGCTTCAAGACCAGTTGCTTTATCAGTTACCTTATCTAATTCCTTAGTTAAGCTATCAACCTTTTGGTCAAGAATTTTCTTTTCCCATTCTGCGTCTCTCTTAGTAGAAGCTTCTTTGATGGCATGTACTCTTTCAAGTTCCTTAGTTTTAGTTTCTTCTCCATCTTTCTTAGCTTTTTCAACTAATGCAGGGATTTCATCAACCTTAGCTTTTAATTCAGCAATAGTGGCTTCCATTTCTGCCATTTTTTCTTCTCTTTCAGAAACTTCAAGTTCTCTATCAGCTAAACATTTTTCTCTTAAAGCTTTTTCATCTGCCCATTTGTCGTTTTCGATTTTTCTATCTCTCTTTAAGTCATACTTGTAAGTTTCTTCATCTCTTACTCTTTGAACTTTTAAGTTAGTTTCCGTCTCTTCGTAGTTTTTCTTTAAATCTTTAGATTTTGCGTCAAAACTTTCTTGAAGTTTCTTTTCAGCTTCTCTGTAATCAGCTTCTCTATCAGTTAATCTCTTTCTGTAAGATTCTTCATTTTCTTTATCTTTCTTTTCTAATTCTAATCTCTTATCTATATTAGCATTAACTAAAGCAGTTAATGTATTTGCTTCTACTTTGATCTTGTAGATAGTGTCTAATTCTTCTGTTTCCATTTCAATAGCTGTATCTAATGCTTTTTTCTTTTCAATTATTTCAGGATTTAAAATTCCAAGGCCAATAACTTCTTCTGCTGTTTTGAAAGTTTCTTTTTTAACTTTTTCAGCAATTTGTTTCTCTGGTGATACTTTTGAATTTTCAAGTGTCTTTATTTTCTTTAAAGCGTCTTCATATGCTTCTGAAACTTCCTCATAAGCGTCATATATTACATTCTTAGTATCTTTTAAAGTTACATCTTTCATCAATTAGTTACCTCATTCTTTCGTTAATTTTTGTGTTTTTTCATTTGTTTACTATAGGAATATTATAACACTTTCATTGACTATAGTCAATGATTTTTATTTCTTAATGTGTTCTATACTTTATTATATGCCAGAACATATGTTTGTAAAATTGTCACACTATTTCAAAGTATATAAATTCCTTTGCAAACCCTTGATTTAACTGGGTTTCAGCAGAGTGTTTTTACATGATTTCAGTCAATTTTTATTGACATTTTTCATGTTAATTCTTTTTACTTTATACTAATTAATGGCAAAAATAAAGGAAGAGTATTACAAATAACTCTTCCTCTTTTATTACTTTTTCATTATATATTTAGTTAGGATACCAACTATTTTCTGTTGGTCTTGATTACTGATAGTTCTTCCTTGATAGTTGGTTATATAAGTACCAATTCTCTCTGCTCCATTATCTGCACAACTAAACACAGGTATCTTTGACGCTTGAAGTTGTACTTCTGTTTCAGTATTTGAGAAATAAACCATACCCTGCACCCAAGGGTTTAACCCTTTTTCTTGTAACATCTTAGATAATCTAAATACATGAGTACCTACTTGCTTACATGGATTATATACTGTATTTGAATATTCTCCACCATTTCTACCAACCTTATGAACAGTAACATTTTGGTCTTGTTCTGTTCCAACAATACAACCCTTAACGTTCTTAGTTTCCATTACAAATACTCCATTTTTACCAATTATAACACTATCTATCTGTGACTTCTTACCATCAAATTCAATCTCTAAGTCACTAACGACATGATATTCTGAACCTAAGCTACTTAATACTTCAAGGGCTGACCTTTCTCCATCTAAGCCAGACTTGGCTATTTTGCATTGGTTCGTAGCTGAACCTATTAAGAAAAAAAGAACTATCTCTACTGGCAATGATACAATAGGTATCTTTAGAATTAGTAAGAAGTTTATAATAAAAACTCCAAACAAGATATTCCTCTTCCTTATTTTACTTTTATATTCATCTTCAAGATGATTAGTTTCATTAATAATATTAGCCATATCATATTCCTCCTAAGTTTTATTTTCCATACCAAGCATAGCAAGGGGTTATCGCTAAAAAGCTATAATTATAGCTGTCATATTCACTGTTTCCCTTACCAATCCTTCCCCATCTTTCTGTATACACTCTCCAACCACGATCCGTACTTCCATCAAATCCATCATCTTCTAAGTTTCTATCCCAGTCTTTCAGGTCTATCTTTAAAGCTTCTTCACTATTAAGGAAATCCCACACAAAACCAAATACACCTTTAGCGTCTAATGGCTCTACAAAAGCTGTTGTATCCTTTTCTTTACTCCAAAACAAAACCAATCCTTTTTCTTTATCTATCTTCCAAGCTTCTGCTTTACGGTATGGATTTAGCATAAAAGCAAGCTTCAAAACCTTTTTTAACAGTTTTTTATCAGTTCCATTTATATTAAACACTTGATTATCCATATTTTAATCATTCCTTTCTTCATTAAATTTAAAAATGTTTTATATAATATTGTCTTTTAAACTTTATGTATTCAAACATTATTAATTACTGTCATACTACAATTCAGTATAACATCACCGTTGACTACAGTCAATGAAGTATTGCGAATTTTAGGATAAACAAAAGACACCCCGAAGGGTGTCTCTCACTATATATTGACTATTTATCTTTGTATTTATGAATAGCTGTTTTCATATTTACAGCTCTTTCATATATATCATTAGTCTCTTGTTCTATCATTTCCATTAACTTGTGTTGAACCGACTTTATATTAGGCTTATCAGCTACCCAGGCAAAATATCTTAAATCATCTATATTAGATATTTCTGACTTTTGGCATACATCAATATCTGACATGGGAACTCTTTTCAATTCACCTTGGTCGTATTTATTTAAAACTATCATGTAATTGACATCAGTTTTCTTGCGAATATCGAATTCAAGAACTTCATTAGAAATTGTATCAACAAGCGATACAACAACTTTATAAATAGTACCTATTACCTTCACATCACTATATGTAGGTGTTATGTCTGTGTCATAAAAATCCACAATTTCATCATCTATTTTTACCTTAACAGGTTTCACACTCATGTTATCAACCTTTTCCACAACCCCAGTTTTTTTATAAAATTTATGATTTTTTCTTGTAACTTCTACTTCAATACCTTTTTTGAATTTACTCACTATACCACCTCATTTCTACCTATTGTAAATAGAACTCTTAAACTCTTTATAGTATCTATTTAAATCAAATTCTACATTATCTATTAAGTTTTTTTCATCAAGGCATATTTCTGACGACAGTCCCTCATTATAATAGTTACATATTATTTCTCCGTTTTTACTAAAATAATTGATAAACAAACTATAACCCTTGTTCAACTTTTGTGTGGAGAAATGAATATCTTTGTTTACTATTAAATTCACTCCATACAGTATAGTATAATCCCTTCTTATGCAGTCTATTAAAAGTATATTAATTACACTATACATATAACCATACCTCAAAGCGTCAATTTTCCCCTTTTTATAATATAAATACAATTCATCTTCGGTTATAGCGTTAATTATATTCTTAGACAAATCAGATATATATTCATTTTCGTATTCTTTCAATAATTCTCTTAAACTTTCATATCTTTCTTTAAAATAATAATAAGCAGTTCCATGCCCGCATAATGCTTCATAAAAATATCTATTAGGTCTTAAATAAGGATATATGTCTTTTAAAGTACAATTTTCTTTATTCACAATAGTTTTAATTTCTTCTATATATTTATTTTTCTTTTTCATAAATCAATTTCCTCCCTTCATTTCTATCTTTTATGAACCAAATCTGAAATACATGCCATAAATCTCTCTGTATCAATATCAGTTGGAAGGTAATCTGATATATTCGTGTAAGAGCTTACATCTGAATATCTTCCCGAATAGATAATAACTGGCGTTGTATCCCCAATTCTTTTCATTTCATCTAAGACATTTAATCCCTGCTCACGGTCATACTCACTACCGTCTTCAAAAGCAGGAAAACCCATATCAAGAAATATACCGTTATAAGCGTTATTATGTATCTTATCTATTGCTGACACATAAGATGTCGCTTTATCTACTGTATATCCTTTTAAGCAATTGCTAATCCTCTTGACTTTAAAATCTTCATCATCTATTATAAGAAACCTCATACTTATCAACCCTCCCAAACTATTTAAAGAACGCTAACAGAGTATTTGCTCCAAATAATTTTACAAACATAAATAGCAAGAATGATATAGACGATACTGTCTTAACTATCTTATTTACAACCTTAATCGCAACATATACCAATGCAATTGCTACAATCCATGTTATAGGATTGTTTTGGTTCGCTGATAACACCTCTATTAAACTTCCTATAAATTTCAGTATTCCTTGAATTATTTCCATTTAAACCAACTCCTTTTATATATTTTAACTATTAAAGTAATTCTTCATTTATTAATCTTATTATACTACTTTAACCTTTTTTCGTCAATTATAATTTACAACATCTTAAAAAATAAAAAGGAGCTTTAGTTTTACCTAAAACTCCTAAGTTATTAGCGTTTATACCGCTTCATAAGTACATCCCATTGGTGATTTCTTTTTAGACACATCACCATTTCTTGCCATCTTCTCTAATTCTGAGACAATCTCCTCAACTGTTACAGATGAACCATACACTCTATTCACATTTGCGTGTATATCAGGTATTTTACTTTGCTTAATCGGAAGCAATTCCATCAATACATTACTTAAAGATGACTTTTGTAGCTCTTTTCTATACGCTTCCAATTCATCAAATGGGTTTTCTTGATGTGGCGATTTAGTTCTTGATGTTCTGAACTGAACATAATATACTTTACCAAACATAGATGACACTACAAAGCAATTACCTGATGTAAGGTCGGGAAGCCTTGAAGCTTGTTCACTTGTTAAGTTACCTTCCCTACTTATAGTATCTATATCCTTAGTTGTATTAATTCTAAAAATGAATTTTGTACTAATTTGAGAGAACATAGTAGGGTCCATTAGGTTAGGTAATTGCGTTGCAAATACTTCATAGACACCATATTTTCTTCCCTCTTGTGAAAGTTCTTTTAATATTCTTTTACTTGGTGTATTAAAGAGTGAATTCGGAGCAAAGTTATGAGCTTCATCTAATATTACAAAGAACATAGGGAAGAAATCAGGTTTTTCTTTTAACCCGTTTTTAACATCAATGTCGTTTTTAAAGTCCTTATACTTTCTTCTCTTTTTATACATTTTTTTAATCAGATATGCAGAAAGCATTTGTAGTGCAACTGTATTGCTACTTCTCAAAACTGCTAACTTACAATTTTTAATTGCCCTTTCAACTTTTAAAGTATTTCCTCTAAATAATCCCTGTTTTTCTAACCCTACTAATCTCCACAATATAGCTTGCAATGTGCCTGAGCCAGAAATTTCAAGTTTATGTTTAGCGTATAATAACATAATTTCTTCTGATAGTTCTTCTTTCTTACGACCAGTTTTATCTTCGTTATCGAAAGCTATTTTAAGCTTATTTAACTTGTTTTTAAGATGTATTAACCCATCACCTTTTGAATGAATTGAAGTTATAGCACTTCGCATAGCAGGACTTAGTTCCATAGAGAACTCTAATAAATCTACCAACTCACTTGGTTTAAGTTCTTCAAAATTTATTCCTAAGTTATCTCCTATTTCAAAAACCTCGTATTTATCTGAATAATCCCTAATTTGAGAACCTTCCAAACCATCCGTAGGTTCTTTAAAATCAAGTTCAAAATGTATATCAAAAGCTAATCCTGGTATCCCTAAATCCATAAGTTCTTCACACAATGTCCTTAGTGCTACAGTTTTTCCAGAACCAGAACCTCCGAAAAACCCTAACCCTGGGTTCTCTTTTAATTTATAATGATTAAAAATAAATGGAACTTCCCTTTGAGGAACGATAACTTTATTTGACCACAAAGGAACTATATTTTTTAATTCCATAGGTAGTGTATTTTCTAATTCTTCCGTACCTTTAATTACACCAAGTAACATACCTTTTTCTAACTCTGCGTTTATTAAAAGGTGCTTAATTTCATCAAAAATAGGTTTTCTAACATTAGATGTAGGTGTGACTGGATAAGAAATTTCATTTAAAACTTTAAGTTTTCCTATTGATGTTTTCTTATCAACATCATACCCTAAATCTTTTATACAATCTAATGTAGCACCAGAAGGTAATATACTATTAAATATCATTGGATATATATTAGTTTCCATTACCTCACCAATTATATTACCATGTTCTTCATCCTCAATGATAAGATATTCGTTTTGAGAAAAAGCTTTTCCTTGCTTTATTACATAGACCTCTCTTGTGGTTGTTTTTCCTAATACATATATATTATTTTTCTTATCCGCCATATTGCAACCCTCTTTCTTAATAATTTTTATATATAAAACTATTTGTTAATTTCAATCATAAATTATTCTATAGTCTATTATATCTTATTACACATATTTCGTCAATTATTATTTACAACTTCCAAGTTATATAATGTTTACTTTTAAAAAATAAATAGCTAATATAAATAGTTTTATGACCTCCCATATTATATATTCTCCGTTGATATTTTATTTAGTAATTGAACTCTTCCACTACCTATAGAGGTTATTATTGGTAAAATAGAATTTTTTATATAAAACTGCATATGATGAATTTATACAAAATAATGATACAAATAGAGAGGATTAGATACATGAAAATATTAATGTTAACTGGCGATTTTGCCGAAGATTATGAAGTTATGGTCCCTTTTCAAGCTTTAGAAATGGTAGGGATTAAAGTAGATGTGGTTTGTCCTGATAAATTAGCGGGAGAAACAATTAAAACTGCAATCCATGATTTTGAAGGTTTCCAAACCTATACTGAAAAAGTTGGACACAACTTTACAATAAATAAAACTTTTAGTGAAATTAACTTAGAAGAATATGATGGGTTATATATTACAGGCGGTAGGGCCCCTGAATATTTAAGATTAAATGATGAAATCATAAAAATTACTAAATATTTCATGGAAGGAAACAAACCTGTAGCCTCAATATGTCATGGTATTCAGATCCTTACATCTGCAAATGTTGTAAGAGGAAGAAGATTAACTGCATTTGGCACAGTTAAACCCGAAGTTATTTTGGCAGGAGGAACTTTTGTGGATGTTAATGCTGATGAAACAGTTGTTGACGGTAATTTAGTAACCTCTCCCGCTTGGCCTGGCAATACTAAAATTTTAAGAGATTTTCTTAAACTATTAAACATATAGAAGTCACATTCTCCCGTTCTTTTTAGGCGGGAGTTTTGTTTTTTATTATAATGTAAAAAAATAGACACACCTTTTAAGTGGTGTGTTCTAATTTAATCTGATATTTTATATACATCTACCAGTATTACATATTCATCCGTAGATAATGTTATTTCTTCAACTTTATTATCTTCATCTTTTGGTGGAAGTACCTTTTTCCCAGTAGGTATGACCTGCTTTGTGATAACCTCTATTTTATCAACAGAAATATCCATATCCCTTGCAACTCTTTCTTTTACATCATCTGTATATGACACAATAGAATTTACAAGTTCTCCTATTTCTTTTATGAATACAGAACCGCTTGCCTGTCCAACAAATAGAAATTCTTTATTATCTATATTTTTCATTAGTAATTCCTCCCTTAAATAAACTCTATTTGACTACGTTCAACCGCACATTGATTTCTTACGTCAAAACTACAGTCTTCTCGAATATCTCTATCCCACATAATTAAATAGCCTTCTTTAAGTCCTCCACCGCTTACTTTACTTATAACCTCTCCTACATCGTCTACCCTCAAAGAAGTGGTCTCTAAGCCCTCTATTGATGTTAATTTAGCCTTCATTTACATCTTCCTTCCCATCTTCCTTCTCAGCTATACATAATATCCTTTTGATTATGTTTTCATATCTGCTATGGTGATTTAAATTTTTAATAGTATCATAATCTTCTTTATTTGGTGTCCATATAAACTTTAAATATCTATTCCTATCTCGTTCACGATTGTAGTATGGGATTTCTAATATTTTATCTTCATCTTTTGCGAACTTTATATCTTTTCTTTTTTGTAGCTTTTCAAGCATATCTTCAAGATCAAATACATCATTGCTTATATGTCCATTTATATAATCGAAGTATATCCCCTTTGGAAGCTCCTCTTTATTGTAGTCGTATATAGAATTACTGCTAAAGCTAATAGAGTATAATCCCCAGTCAGTGTTATTCTCGATATAAGTATAAGGATTATCAATTTTTAGAGGTTTTATCTTTTCATAAAAGTGAATATTATTAGGACTGTTATTGATAAATACATTCTCAACATCTTTTTTATACACTGTTAGGTCTATACCAGGAAGTCCTTTATTGTCTTTTAGCTCTAACAGGTCTTTTAGGTAGCAAATACCTTCATTTAAATATTCTTCTTTCCCATTTATGTATACAGTATTCTTATAAGCACATATTGAACCATCATTTACTGTTAATATTTCTTTATATTCTATTTCTTTTTTAGTATTGAACTCTATTGTTTTTATCATATAATCCCTCCCATTAATAAAATTAGGGGTTATAGTTGTTCATAACCCCTTTATTGAATTTTTGTAGCTACAGAAGTTCCATCTTCACTTTTAAACATTTTATATGCTACATCTCCTACACTACTTACATATTCATCTTCTGTTACAAGGAATGTTTGTCTTTCTGTATATTCAACCATTTCCTTTATAAAGGTTGCTACTTCACCAGAGTTCCCATGAACGTACTTAGTAGGTTCGTCCAAAAACCATGGGGCTTTATTATCTTTTCCTGCAAGTTCAGATATAGAACAAAATTTAGATAAAGCTACAACGTCAGCAGAACCGCCACCATCTTCTTCCGCAGGGTCAGTTTCAACTACATGGTCTGGATATACAGTCCTTAATATAACATCAGCCTTAATTCCCTTTTCTCGCATTTCTATATCAATGAAGTTATTATCTCCGAAGACCATTTGTACTGCGTTTGTTGCTACATCTTTTAGTAATTCTTTTGCGTTCTCTCTTGCCTCAGTGGAAGCTTCCTCTAATATTGTTTTTTTAGTTATAACCTCTTCTTTTTCAGTATTCAACTTTTCCATTCTTTTCTCTACCTCGGTCTTTTGCTTTTGATGTGTACTAAGAATAGTAATGTCAATGTTATATTTATTCTTCATATCGTCTATATCAGAAGTTATACTTTGTATTCTATTTAAATCTATCATATTAACACCTCTTTAGTCAATTTTAATTTACAACTTTATGTTATTATTATACTATACCAGAGTATTCATTTCAATATATTTATATATAGATTTAGAGAGAGCGGTTAACACTCTCTCTGATTATTAGCCCCCTATAGTTTCAATAGGTTCAGTTCCTTCACCATCAGTAGGGTTAATTGTTTCAATAGGGTCTGAAACTAATTCACTCGAATGTACAACATTCAATTTAAGAATATATTTTACTGTATCATCTTTAATACTATAAACTAAATCATTAAATAATTTACTACCTTCCATAAGATATTCTTTCACTGGGTCTGATTGTTTATAACTTGCATATCTTACAGCTTGTTTTAAATCTGTTAAGTCTGTTAGGTGCAGAACCCATCTTTGGTCTACAACATTAAGAAGTATTTGTCTCTCAACTTGTCTTAAATCCTCTGGTGTAGCTAAATCTTCCTTGCTGTGGTAAACATTTAAAGCTGTTTCTATAACATTATCTCTAATTTCATCAACGTTCATATTTTTCATAATTTGTATGTCCAAACTACCATGAGGTAGATACTCTTCTTCTAAATAAGAAGTAGTATGCTCTAATATTTTATCGAATAAAGTTTCATCCTCTGATTGTAGATATTCTGCGAATTCAAGATTTATGATATTTGAGAATACATCTTTTATCATAATCTCTATTTGCTCTTTAAGGTCTATTCCGTCTAATACCTTATTTCTTTGTTCATATATTAATTTTCTTTGCTCATTTACCACATCATCATACTTTATAGTATCTTTTCTTGTATCAAAGTGCATACCTTCTATTTTTCTTTGAGCATTTTCTATAGAGTTATTTAAGAACCTATTTTCAATAACTACGTCCTCGTCACGTGACATATTTATAACCATATCTTTAACTCTTTCTGTAGAGAATATTCTCATTAGGTCATCATCGAAAGATATGTAGAATACACTTTCTCCTGCGTCTCCCTGTCTTCCTGCACGACCTCTTAATTGGTTGTCAATACGTCTTGATTCGTGTCTTTCAGTACCTATTATTTTTAATCCACCAACATCTGTAACACCTTCACCAAGTTTAATATCAGTACCTCTACCTGCCATATTGGTAGCTATAGTTATTGAGAATTTTTCTCCTGCTTTAGATATGATCTCAGCTTCAATATCATGGTATTTAGCATTTAATACTTGGTGAGGAACATTCTCTGCCTTTAAACAATCAGATAGTATTTCAGATTTTTCAATTGATGAAGTACCTACAAGCACTGGTTGACCTTTTTCGTAACAATCTTTTATATCTTCAACAATAGCTTTTATCTTAGATTCATTAGAAATATAAAGTCTGTCGGATTGGTCTATTCTTGCAATAGGCTTGTTAGTAGGAATTACTATAACGTCAAGTGAATATATTTCTCTAAATTCATTTTCTTCTGTTAACGCTGTACCTGTCATTCCAGAAAGTCTTTTGTATAATCTGAACAGGTTTTGATATGTTATAGTTGCAAGTGTTTTATTTTCCGAATTTATCTTAACCCCTTCTTTAGCTTCAATAGCCTGGTGTAAACCGTCAGAATATTTTCTTCCCTCCATAACTCTACCAGTAAATTCATCAACTATTAAAACCTCACCTTTTCTCACCATGTAATCTTTATCTTTTTTCATTACATAGTTTGCTCTAAGTGATTGGTCTATATTATGTCTTAGAATACCATTCTCTACTTCTGCATAGTTTTCTAATCCAAATACCGCTTCAACTTTATCTACACCACTGTCTGTAAGAATAATAGAACTTAACTTTTCATCAACTTCATAATCATCCTCTTTTAAAGACTTTACGAATACATCTGCCATCCTATATAGGTGTGTAGGTTCATCTCCTGCACCAGATATGATAAGAGGCGTTCTCGCTTCATCTATAAGGATACTATCAACTTCATCCACTACAGCAAGGTTTAAAGCTCTTTGAACTCTCTGAGATTTATCTCCCGCCATATTATCTCTAAGATAGTCAAATCCTAATTCATTATTAGTGATATATGTTATATCGGAATTATACGCTTCTTTTCTTTCATCTTCCGTACTTTCATGTGTAATAACAGCAGATGTTACGCCAAGAAAATCATATAATGGTTTCATTGTCTGTAAATCTCTATGTGCAAGATAGTCATTAACAGTTACTACATGAACACCTAATTGAGATAATCCATTCAAATATGCAGGTAATGTAGCAACTAATGTCTTACCTTCACCTGTTCTCATTTCAGATATTCTTCCTTGATGAAGTACCATTCCACCTATAAGTTGTACTTCATAGTGCTTCATTCCAAGAACTCTTGCACTTGCTTCTCTACATACAGCAAAAGCCTCTACAAGTATATCGTCTAAAGTTGAACCCTTTGTTAATCTATCTCTAAATTCCTGAGTTTTAGCCCTTAGCTCTTCATCGCTTAGTTTTTGTATTTCTGGCTCTATATCAAGAATTTTTTTAGTTGTCTTCCTTAATCTTTTCACTTCCCTATCTGAATAAGTTCCAAATACTTTTTTAATCAATCCCATATTATATACCTCTCCTTATCTTATATAAATACATGGTTTATTTATCCATATATGTCTTTCGTCTTTTGTAAGTTCTATTAATTATAACATTACTATTGACTGTAGTCAACGATATGTGCGATAATACTGTTGAATAATAAATACAACGAGGAGTGGTCAAATGGATTATATAAAAGAAAAACTTACTGCCGATGTCATAAAAAAGATGTTTGCAATAACAATACTAATAGCTATACTGGCTGTGTTAACGCCATTTAAAAATATGTTATTATTGACATTTATATTTACATACTTATTTGGTAAATCAACGAGGTTCGTATATGAAAAGGTTGGTAAAAGAATAAAAGCAAGTAAAAAGTTAATAACGATATTATTGTTCGTATTTACAGTTGGAATTTTTGCATTTTCTCTAATTGTATATGTACCAAAACTTTCACATGAATTAATCCAAGTTAAAAATACAGTTTTTGATTTTTTAGGGTCAACTAATAATAACCCTACAATTCAACATCTATTAGACGAAGTAAAACATGTTGATTATATGAGTTATAGTGATGTAGCGATTAAAGCTCTCTCTAAAGTTCAAGAAATCACAGTTGCCTTTGTATTAGCCTTAATTCTTAGCTTATTCTGCTTATTAGAAGAAGAGGAGATAAGTAAAATAGGTGTAAAGGTATCTAACAGTAAATTAAAATTCTTCTATGGATACTATAAGGAGCTTGCTAAAAAATTCGTTAATTCATTTGGGTTAATTATTCAAGTACAAATAACGATGGCTGTAATAAATGGGATATTCTCATTTATCGGATTAACTATTCTTGGTTTCCCTCAAACATTAGCTCTTGGATTTATGATATTTATACTTTCATTTATCCCTGTTGTGGGTACAATTATTTCATTGATACCTCTAAGCATAATTGGATTTCAAATTGGAGGAGTAAATAAAACAATTGCTGTATTAATTTTTGTAGCTATACTACACGCATTAGAAATCTATGTTATAAGCCCAAGATTAATGTCTAAAAGCTCTCATTTACCAGTATTCATTGTATTCTTAACATTAGTAATTGCAGAACATCTTATAGGTGTTTGGGGATTAATAATTGGAGTTCCATTACTTATATTCTTCATGGAAATCTTTGAAATTAAATAGCTAAATAAAGGATTGTGGGAGACCACAGTCCTTTTATATTTAAATTAAACAGTATATAATAAATAAACATATATATCAGGAAAACTTTTTATTAAAGTTTACAATATAACAACAAAGGGGTGTTTAAATGGATATAGTATTAAAAGACAAATATCAATTTGAAGTTGAGGGGTTAAATAATCCTGCATACTTAAAGATGGTAAAATCCGATAAAAAAGCTGAGGAATTATTTAAAGCTTTGAAGGAAAAATCACATGATATAGAATGGCTTGGTAAAGAACCTCATACATTTAATGTGTATAAAGATAGTGAAGTAGGTTTCTATATCTCTGGATACTATGTAACATTCTTAATGGTACAATCAGATTTTTATTTGATTAGAGTGTTTGGAACATGTTTAAAGACTAACGTTTATACTTGTAATGAGGAAATTTATATGAAGGTATTAAATGGTTCAGTTATTGACTTTGAAAGTACATTTGGGTTTATTTTAAATGTCAAAGACGACACTTGTGATGGTAAGTCTAATAAGCAAACATTTAAAGAAAACTACTACTTGGATATTGATGATTTATATAATCCTGCTTATTCAAGAGTTATAGAAGATGATGATAAAAAGGCAGAAAAATTATTTGAGACATTGAAAGAAAAGGCTTATAAAACTGAATGGTTTGATAAAAAGCCCCATACCTTTAATGGAGACGATAACTGCGAAGTAGGCTTCTTCATTTCAGGATATTATGTATCATTTATGATGGTAGATGACCATATGTTCCAGATAAGAGTTCATGTTGGATGTATAGATATAGATATTTATACTGGAAGAGAGGATTTGTACATGTTAGACTTGGACAGCTCTCTAATTGATTTTGAAAGTAAATTTCATAGTTATTTTTAACAATAAGAAAGCCCGAACTTCTCAGTTCGAGCTTTTCTTTATTTTATTGATGTCGTACATTTATTGTATCCAAACACTTTACCTTGTGCGTGGTCTACAACAACTTTATTACAGCCTTTTAATTTATTTTTTGCCTCATTTAAACTTTCTTCATCATTGAAATCACATTCATGTACGAAGTTTTTACCATTTGAATATTTTCTCTTTCCTCCTTCTTCATAATCCTTAAACTTTCTCATTTTTTGATTAATTGAATTTATCATTTTTTCATATGCTCTCATTTCTTCTTGAATAGATTCACAAAGAACTAATTCATTTCTTTTAGCTCTTCTTGTTAGTAGTGTATCTCTTAATTCATCGAAAAGTTCAAGCTTCGCCTCTGTATCAAAATCTTTCTTTGCAACAAGGTGGTGTAATAGGTCATCTACCTTCTTACTATATACTGATGTTATATCAGCAATTTCACTTATTCTTTGTTTTATTTCTTCATGTGGTGTCATAATAGCTTCTAAATAAGGGAATATACTTTCTGGCTTTTGTGGAGGTTCTACTGCTTTAGCAACTTCAACAATCACTTCTACAGGCTCTTTAACAACTTCTCTAACGATCTGTTTATTACAGATTATCTCGAAAATTTCTTGTTCATCAATACCGCAGTATCTAATTTCTTGATATTCAAGGTCTCCATCTTTAGTATCGTTATAAAGTTTCTCCATTTCCTTATTGCTTCCTCTACCTTCTTTAGAACCAATAATAGTTTCTTTCCCTTCTAAATCAATAACTACCACACCATAAGCACTAAATTTTTTCATAATAAAAAACATCTCCTTCAAAATAAAATTCTACTTCTTAAAAAAAATCATGTTAACAAAACTTGCTACAACTTTGTGATTACCTGTTTAAATTTAAAAACTACTGTATTATATTGCGTTCATGTCATTTTAATAAATAGATGTAAGAGCGACAAAAAAGCTGAACAACGAGTGTTCAGCTTAAAGACTATTTTATTGTTTTCATTGTTGTTGAGAAGCCAGGGATTTTTCCATATCCGTTACAGCAATCATCTTGATTAGCCCATAGATACTTGAAGGCTTCAAAATCTCCGTCATCACATACTGTAAAGTCTACTCCGAAACTATCACAAATCTTCTTTACTTCTTCAAAGTAGTATTTCTTTTCTTCTGTAGAGAAGTGTTTAGCTCCCCCTCTGCTTATTGAGTTCTCATTAAGCACCCATTTCATATCATCGCCAAAATCGTGATTTAGCCAGTTATGTACAAATGGTGTATATCTTATGAATTCACCTATTATAGTTTTTGCACCATGCTTGCATATCTCAGTAGGTAAGTCCCATGAGAAGAAGTCTAAACTCTTGCTTTCTACACCTTTTGTAAAGTGTCCATCTGCATACATAGGGAACAATGGGCTAAGTCTTCCTGCTACGTATATACCACTATCTGAAAGAGCTTTAATAGCTTTTAATCTATCTTCTGGTGAAGAAGCATTTTGTTCTACTTTCTTAGCATATCCTTCATTTAAAGTTGTAACAGTAACTTGTACATAAGCTAAGTTCTTGTCCAATACTTCTAAGTATTTTTCTTCACCTATTCTTGCGTTTTTAGTCAATAACAAATATGGGTATTCATACTTTTTAAGTATTTGAAGCAACTTATAAGTAGTTTCAGTTTCAGCCTCTAAATCTTGCATAGGGTCAGTCATTCCACCTAATCTTACAGGTATCTTGTTTAGTAATATTTCAGACCATTTACTCTTCTTGTCCTTTTCAAATACGTCTGAGAATATCTTCTCTACTCTCTTCATATCTGTTACAGCAGGATTTTCTACGTTCCATAATTTTCTAAAATCAAGTAAACTCTTAGCATAGCAATAAGAACAGTTGTGATTACAACCTCTACCATAGCTATCTATTCTTAAAGTATAAAAACATCTTTGACCTTCTTCACCCTCTGGTATCTTAATAAATGATTTAAATTCATCGTATTCCTTCATTAGTTATCTTTCCTTTCATCATGCGTAAATTTAATAAATTGATTATTAGATAATATGCACTTTGAAGTTTGTTGAAAGATAATATGAGGTTTAAGTATGTCCTACCCATATTGTTTAAAAGCAAACATTATTTGGTTTAAAATATAAAAAAAGGACTTGTATAAAAACAAGCCCATTAATTATTAGTTTACTTTTTTATATAACACAGTTGTATCATCTCTGTATATATTTTGATAGTCGCTCCACTCTGAAAGGTAAACATCCAACGTGCTTCCCGCAGGAATAATGACCATATCAAAATTATATTTGTTTATAATTTTCTTTGTATACGTTCCTACATTGACAACTGCAAGATATTCTGGGAATATATTTTTAGAATACATATCAGCTCTACCGTCTATAAATACTGGAATGTTATTATATATAAGGTATCCGCCCCACCCGTAATCATTTAAGAGCCTCTGAGGTTTCTGTTCCTTAATTATATCTACAGCTTTTGTAGAAGGTTGTGTCACTAAGTTAATAGGTTGGCTCATAGGTAATCTAAGCGATTTAGGATACATACATATCATCACAATGGTCAGCATTGTCATAAACAATAATAGCTTTTCCCATAGGTCAATTTTCGTGAACCCTTTAGCATAAGTAAGAACTATTGGTGTAACTGCTATAAGGAATAAAACTACAAATCTAACGCTCTTTAATGTTAAGTAAGTAAACGCCAATGTTATAACAAGGTCATATAAATCTATCTGCTCCTTTATTATAAGAAGAAGTAGTATCGCTAAACCTAATATAACAAAAATCAGAAACTCCTCAGAATTCTTTATATCGGGACTTTCCCATTCAGATATTACAGAGAGCGGTAACTTATCGTTCATATTAACATATGGATACAAGATCATGCTGAACCCTTTTGGATTTAATGCTATAGCCAGTATGCTAAGAATAAAGTTTACAGAAAGTACCTTTAACTTCTGAGCTGATAACTTAATTGATTTAATTTTTAAAAACTCGAAGTTAAATAATCCTGTAATTATTACTATAAAGATTAATATATATGTCATAGATGATGACCCACCGTGAATATTTGCCCAAATAATTGATATTATAGGCAATGCCCATACTGATTTAGTATCTCTAATTCTATATGTTTGCAGTATGTATAGTGTTATCATTAAAAGAATATAACTAAACATATATGGTCTCGGATTAGTGAAATCCTTTATTTCAAATGAAAAAATTAAAAACCATACCATAGACACTATTAAATTCTTACCGAAATTTTCTCTGTTCTTAACATACAAGAACCCGATAACAAATGCAGTAACTAATACTGAAAGAATTATATTACCTAAATGTCCAAATACGGAGTAAATTATATAGAATATTAATTCTGATAACCATTCATGTGAGAACCAATCTAAGTTTTGTGATACCCCATACCATGAGAATACGTCATGTATTGGTATAACATGATTGTTAGCTATATATTCTCCTGCTTTTAAATGCCAAAAGTAATCTCCTTGATATAATGTGTTAGTTCCCAGAATTAGAGTTAATGCAGTAAAGAAAGCTACCACAATAAAATGTTTATATTTTAGAATTTTATTATCGTTGTCCATGTATTTCCACCCTTCTCTTTTTAGTACAATAACTTATCGTATTAATTTACCTCATATTAACAAAATTTCGACCAAGTGTATATAGTCAAACATACTTATACTTGTTGACTGCAAAACGTCTTAAATTAGCTTATTACATTAAAATTTGTAATAAAAAAGAGGCATATAGTTTTATACTACATACCTCTCTTAATCACATTATTAATTCCAAATGTCTTCTGCTAATTTCTTTATTTCTTCTTCTCTTTGCTTAGTCTTTTCAATATCGACATTTATGTCTCCACTATCTGAGACTATTAAGACGCTTCCTTCTTTTGCTTCACTTGGAATTCTTGATTTTTCTACATTTATCATTTCTCGATTACTCTTTTCACAGACTGCAAAATCGCCTTCAAATCTATCTATAACAATCTCCATTCCCATAACCTCCATGGATTTATTTGTGCATACCTGAATAACTTCCTTCTTTGGCACTGCTCTTAATTGTCTTACCATCAGTTGTTATAACTATTGTACCATCTTCGTCAGTTCTGAACACCTTTATATTCTTCTTTTTTAACTTATCCATAGTTTCTACATGTGGATGTCCATAATCATTAGCTATTCCACAGCTTATAACAGCATATGTTGGCTTCACTTTATCTAAGAATTCTGGCGTTGAACTTGAACTTGACCCGTGATGGCCGACTTTTAATACGTCTGCTGATAGGTCATATCCCTTAGTTATCATTTCCTTCTCTGAAACATCTTCTGCGTCACCTTCAAACAAGAATTTCTTTTCTCCAAAAGTTACTTTTAATACAATAGAAGCATTATTAACATCTTTATAGTCACTTCCATTTGGTGCTAATATATCACACTTAGCTTGACCAAGATTAAAAGACGAACCTGGTACTGGTGCAGTTACTTTTAAGTTTTTAGCTTTTATAGCAGATACTACATCTTTAAATGTCTTTGTAGTTGAAGTCTCCTTTGGCATATATATAGCTCCTATATCAAAAGTATTTATAACTTTATCCATACTTCCAATGTGGTCCTCATGTGGATGTGTTCCTATAACGTAATCAAGTTTCTTTACCCCTTGTGACTTCAAGTAATCAATTACTGTATTTGCGTCTCCATTATTACCTGCGTCTATCAACATATTTTGTGAACCTTGTTGTATCAGAATACTGTCTGCTTGACCTACGTTTATGTAGCTTACCTTTAATTCTCCTGTAACATTTGTTGCTGTCTTAGTAGTTTCCTTAGATATATTTACTGAGTTCACCTGCTTTGATGAACACCCGCTTATTAAAATACTAAATAAACTAATTATTAATAATAGTGATATACTTTTCTTCTTTATACTCATATTTAAGACCCCCTTAATTAATATCATGTCAATTATAATTGACAACTTTCAATTAATACTATACCACTAACCATAAATAAAATCAATAAAAATATAATAAAAAACATCGAAAGCTCATTTCTGAACAAACGATGTCTTTATATTTACGATACACTTTTGAATATAGTCGTCTTTTCGTCTGAATATATTAATTTATAATCCTTCAATTCCTTTAAATATGTAACTAAAGAACTATCAGTCTTACATATCACCATATCAAAATTAAACTTATTCATTTCATCTTTTATATCACTACTAATTTTAGATATATCCATATAATCCCACAGGATATTTTTAGAGAATATATCAGCTCTTCCATCTATAAATACAGGTATACCTTTATAAATTAAGTATCCTCCCCAATCATATGAGTTAAGTAGTCTTTGAGGGTTTTCGTCCTTTAAGACCTGAATAGCTTCATCTGATGGATAGTTTGAATTATCAATAGGATTTGCCATTGCATTTTGTATTGACAGTGGTAATAATGAAGTTATTAGTATTGCTATAACTGTGAATGGAATTATTAATAAATTGTTATATTTGGGTTTCCATTCAGGGATATATTTAAGGAATATTGGCGTTACTGCAATTATGAATAAGATTACGAACCTAACACTTTCTAACGTTAGATAAGTAAAAGCTAACATTATAGCTAAATCATAAAATTCTATATCAGTTTTAATTATAAATAGAGTTAGAATTACTAACCCCAATATAGCAAATATGAGTAACCCTAATACCGTTTTTAGGTCTGGGCTATGCCATTCTGCTATTATAGAAAGCAATTGTTTATCTGCCATGTTTACATAAGGATATAATATCATTTTAAATCCGTTTGGATTAATTAATTGAATTAAGATAGATAGAATAAAGTTTATTGAAAGCACCTTTATCTTAGCTAAAGGTAATTTGCTACTTTTAATTCTAAATATTTGAAAGTCAAATATTGATGTTACTATTGCTACTGCTATAAGTCCATAAGCTAAAGTTGCCGACCCTCCATGAATATTTACCCATATAAGCGATATTATAGGTAATAACCAAACTAATTTAGTATCTTCTCTTCTATATTTATCAAGTATATATAGAGTACATATTAGAGCTATATAACTAAATAAGTGAGGTCTTGGAGTTGCGTTGCCAGACAACAGTAATATTGATATAGTAAACCAAATTGTTGCCAATGGTATATTTTTATAAAGATTGGCTTTATTTTTGATAAACAAAAAGCCTAACAAGAAAGTTGTAACTACTGATACAACTACTATATTCCCTACATTACCAAACACAACATATACTAAGTAATAAATTACTTCTGAGAGCCATTCATGGGCATACCATTGAAGATTATGACTTATACCATACCAGGAAAATATATCTGTCATTGGAACTACTTTATTATTTACGATGTACTCACCTGCTTTAATATGCCAAAAGTAGTCATTTTCTTGTATACTCTTTGTACAAAGAAGGACATTCATTAATACTAATCCAACAATAAACAATATGTTTAGTATCTTATCTTTATCTTTATCTTTAGTTATATCATTCATTTACATTCCGCCTTTCAAATTCATTAATATTACACCTGAGCATATAAGTACAATGCTTAAAATTTTATAAATATTGATTGTTTCACTGAATATGTAGTATCCTGCAACAGCAGTTAGTATATATCCTATACTTAATAATGGATATACTGTACTTAATTCAAACTTAGAAAGTACATAAAGCCACATTATACTGCTTATACCATAAAACATAAATCCGCAAAAGATATATGGATTGAATAGTATATTTATAATCTGGCTAACCTGGAAACCTCCTAATACAACCATTCCCTTTTTAAATAGCACCTGACCTATCACACCAAATATGATGGATATTGCAACAATTATATATTTCATATAATTACCTTCCTTTACGATTTATATATTTTCTTGTTTGACCTTATCTTAAATAGAGCATTAAAGAACCTAAAAGAATCTCTAAATACTTTAACAGTCGAATTTACATCATTTTCCCACGTTACAGGTATCTCTTTTATTGAATAGCCAAGTAATTTTGATATATATAATACCTCTACATCAAATGCAAAACCATCAATTGTTTGTTTCGAGAATACCTTATCAATAACCTCTCTTCTAAACCCTTTAAATCCGCATTGAGTATCTGTTAAGTTTAAAGGAATAATATAGTTAATAACTTTTACTGACATTCTTCCAAGAAGAAATCTTTTAATCGGCTGTCTTTCAACTACATTAGCCTCTTTTGTTTTTCGTGTTCCAATAACAACATGGTTTTTATCGAAATGTGAAATTGTTTCTTCTATTGCTTTTAAGTCCGTAGATAAGTCTGCGTCCATAAAATAAACAATATCTCCTGTACTTTTAAGCATACCGTTTCTTACAGCATAACCTTTACCTCTATTTGTACTATCACCTACAAGGATTACGTTTGTAAACTCTTGTTGTATGCGTTTTACTTCCTCAGCAGTATTATCCTTACTTCCATCATTTGATACAATTATTTCAAATTCATATCCTAATGATATTAAATACTCATATGTTTTTTTAATATTGCTGTATAGCTTCTTACCTTCGTTATAACATGGAATGACTATTGATATTTTCATTTCATTACCCCTTTCTTTCAATGACTTTATCCGCCTCATTGAAAAACAATTTATATATAATAGGCATATCAATTGCCATGTATAATAAATATGGGGTTCAACTTGATACAACAAAAATACAGTTGACTATCTTGTTTATGTAGAAAATATCCTTGTTACAGCCTCAATAACAGCCATAGTAATCATTCCTCATGTCATAACATTCCTCATAAGTAAAACCTCTTATAAGTCATTTAACTTCGTTTTAAGACCATATATAAAAAAATTCCCATGTCAGATACTCTCCAACATGGGATTAATGTTTTTTTTAGAACGGGTCATCCCCTTCTTTTAATCCAAATGTATTACTATTGCTATCGTAACTTTCGATTAATGCAGTAGGTATATCTGTTTCTATTTCATCAAGAAGTGAGTTGATCTCATTTTCTATATTAGTGATTTCTTCTTCTTCTTTTTTAGGGTCTATACCCAAGTCTGTAAGTTTCTTATTTTCGTTTCTATATTGGTCTTGGAGAATTTTGATATTGGTGTTAGCCTCTACCCTTATCTCCTCCCCCTTCTTTATTTGTTTTTCCATAGTCTCTATCTTATTTAAAATTACTTCATTATTATCCATAATTATCATTTCTCCCTTCAATTTAGCTTGCTTTATGGTCTTCATGGTTACTGAATTTATCTACAATTCTATTTACAGTAGCCTTATCAATTGTTCCGAAACATACAGGACACTTACCTGCCTTTTGAAGCAATCCCTTGTACTCTTCAATAAGCTGTTCATTCTTAGTAATTGCGTCCTCTTTCTTCTTTTTGTAAGCTATTCCTTGTTTAGTAATCTCTTTTTTATTTTTAGAGATTTCCTTAAATTTGGAGTGCTTATCAATCAATGATTTAAGCTTTTCTATCTTTATCTTTGTAATCTCTAAACCATCAGTAGCATTAACAACTTTTTCAGTTAGTTTAATCTTCTTAGTTAAAGTATCACAATTATCTTTTAGAGTACGTGCTTGTATAACTTTATCGCTCTTACCCTGTCTTAAAGATTGTAATTCCTTTACTCGCTTTATACTTTCTAATGATTTAGATAAATTATCAGTTGAAGCGATTATAACTTCAAAATACTTTATCTTCTTATCTGTATGAGTTAAGCTATCTTTTAAGATTTTTACTGCCTCAATCTTTGCCGACTTCTCTTTCTTTAAAGATTGTAGCTCCTTAATCTTACTTATAAGTTCTAAAGATTTTGATAGGTTACTTGTAGATTTTATTATATTGTCAAAGTATTGAATTTTCTTATCCATTACTTCTATATTTTTTATTAGGCTCTTAGCTTCTTTGACTTTAACTTCCTTGTCTACTTTTTTCTTGTACAAATCTTTTAATGTATCTAATTGTACTCTTGCATTAGGAAGCTTCTTAGTCTTAACAAGAATTTCTCTTTGATACTCGCCTTTTTCTTTAATAGTTTCTCTTGTTTTAATAATCTCTTCTATCTTCTGTTTTCTATCAACCTTAGCTTTTAGCACTTCTAAATGTTCCTTAGCCTTATCTATTGATGATAGTTTTTCTACAGCAGTTTCTAAGCGAGTTATTTTCTTTGAGATTTCCTTTTTACTATTAACAATCTCTACAATCTTATCTCTCTTTTCCTTTAATTCAAGAATTCTTTTTAATAGAGCTTCTTTTCTCTTTATTTCCTGCTCCATTTTAGGAAGATGGTCATATTGAGCAATATCTTTATCTACTTTATCTAAGTCCTTCTTCTTTATCTTTAATTCTTGGTCAAGCTTCTTATCTTTGGCTTCGAGGTCTTTAATAACAGCGTCACAATAATGCGTTCCGTAAATACCTCCTATGATTTTAGCTCTTTCAGGAGAACTGTATCCTTTTCCTATAAAGAACCAACCTTCACCTTGCTTTAAGAAGTTTAGAGGGACTGGGTTTTTAGTACCAAGGTTTAAGCTTGTAAACCCTAATATCTCTTGTATTATAGGAAGAATTTTAGTGTTATTATCCTCTGTAGTATTTTTATAAGGATTATACACTGAATACCCATTCGTTCCAGTTTTCTTTCTTTCTACTATTCTGCTTATGATATACCCATTTGAAAGGTATATAGTTACCTTTGCAAAGTCTTTACCTGTCTTAATTAATCTTCTACTATTCTTAGAACCATCTTCATATATCCAAGATAAAGCTCTTAAAATAGCTGTCTTACCCTGTCTTGACTTTCCTACAAACACATTAAGTTTGGGACTACAGTCAATTTCTGTATACTCATGCGACTGGAAGTTTTCAAGAACAATCTTAGTTATATAATAGTCTTCAAAGTTGTGAGTATCTGGGTTTAACAGTTTAATCTTCTCTGTAACAGCTTCTATAAGTTCGTTTCTTCGAGTTATAGGGAAGTTCTTATTTTCAGCGATACTTGCTATTATTTCAGTAATATCAGTACCTTTTCTCAAACCTGCCTTTTGCACCGTTGACTTTATCTGTTGCATTTTATCGGACTTTTCTTGTTTCTGTTGAATTTTGGTTCTATCAAGAACTTCTTCTCCATCTAATGCTGATTTAAGGTATATATTTTTAACCTTTAATCCTCCGTCTTTAGTTATATCTATAAGGAGAACTTTAGGTCTTCTTTTCATTTCTTTAAGGTCATTTGTAAGTCTTATAGGTGATCCTGGATTAACAAAATACTTACCATCGTGTTCTATTAGGTCAAATCCTATATGGTCATGCCCAGTAATAGTTAAATCTGCTTTTGTTTTATCCGCTATTTGGTCAACTGTTGTATGTCTAAACAAGTCGCCAAAACTCTTGTTAGTTAAATATCCATGAACTATATGAATATGAATATCTCCAAGTTTTTCTTCAACGATATAATCATTGATATTCTCAGGCTTATCCATTCCATTATGATAGTGAGTACCAGTTATAGCTATTTTTAAACCATCTTCTGTATGAAGTATTATTGGATTTTCTTTTGTTGCAAACTGAATTAACCCAACTTCGTTAAGGAAGTTAATACTGGTTTTAGGTAAAGATACTAAAGATTCACCAAATAATTCATGGTTTCCCGCAACTCCTATTATTGGAGCAATACCCTTAATCTCTTCTGCAATCTTTTCTGGCGTAAACTTACCCAACATTATCATTTGCATTAAATCGCTAATATTTAGCGGTGTCCACCTCTGGATAATGTCTGCCAAGAAAGCATAATCATATTTAGGAGATTGTAAAAAGTCTCCTGGTTCTAAAAAAGCTGATACTTTATGTTTTCTTCCTAACTCTTTTATCTCATTTACTTTTCTATTCAATGTTTCTCTAAAGTTATCTTTTCTATTTTCAGGTGGCACTACTCTTTCGTGCATATCACCAAAGTATAATAATTTCATTGGTTTTCCTCTCCTTTCGTCACAAGATAAATAATATATTTAATATTGAACTCGTCAATTATATTTTACAACTCTATATTAATATTATATATCCCATAGTTACCTTTGTCAACGAATTGTATAATTATATTATATTAATTTTGTTGACTATATGCAATATAAATTTTTATCATTGACTACTATTTTATTGATAGCCACCTTATTTTGCCTAAGTTCCAAGCCATCTTTTATGTTTTTGGCGGAAGTGCATATATTAATATATAAGAAATTTTAAACAGGTAAATTAATTTTAATTTTTGTTTTATTATTGGAGGTAAACATATGAAAAAAGGAAATTTAAATGAAGGCTTTATGAGTGCAGAAGAAATTATTGCAAGGATGGAAGCTAAAAGACGTAAAAGAATTCTAAGCAGACGAATTACTACACTTGGAATGTCATTAATGATTGGTATTTCACTAACTGCTATTAATGTTCGTGGCGAAGGTAATAAATTTCATGCTTTAGAAGAGCCTAAAACTCAAACAGTTGAAGTTGCCAAAAATTTAAGTGTAACTGCTCAACCTATTGAACAGGTAGTTGAAACAGTAAAGGAAGTTAAACAGGAAGCTCCTAAAACAACTCCTGCTGATGATGGAATTTATAATTCTAAAATTGACATGCCTAAAGCTCACCAAGAATATTTGTACAAGCTATGTCAAGAAAGAGGCTTAAATTACAGAAAGATGTTAGCTATCATCAAACACGAAAGTCAATTTGACGTTAACTGCATTACTGATAGGGACTATGGTTATTTTCAGGTTAATAAAAGCAACCATGCTGAATTAGCTAAAACTTTAAAAACATCTAATACACCTTTAGACCCTTATGTTAATTTAAACTGGGGAACTTATATGATGTCTAATATCTATAAGTATTGGAGTAAAAATGGTCACGAAGGAAGAGATTTAGACCAATTAGCTTGGAGTGAATATAACGAAGGGCATAATGGACTACAAAAGTGGGGTTTAGCTACAAAATATATAGCTAAAGTAGATAGTGAAAAATCTTTCGTTGATGGTATTTTTAATTAAACAGGTAATTTATAAAAGAAGCTCAATTAATTTTGGGCTTCTTTTTATTTAAGTCGTCAAAATAGCACCTATAAAAAAAACAGTATAGACACATCTATACTGTTCACACTTTCTTAGTATTACTTATAAGTTTTCTATATAAGCTTAAAATCTTCTTCAACTTTTTCTAAAGAATTTTTCAAATATTGTATGCAAGGTCTAAAACTATCCTTTAGTTTTTCAATCATTTCATCATCATTTATTGTTCCATCATCAATAAAAATAATTGACGCATACATAGAAACATAATAATTATTATTAATATTCACTTTTCCTAATTTGGGTTTATATATCTTATCTTCTCCACCAAATAAAATTCTTTTTCTACCCGAAACATTGAAATACAAATAATCATCATCTTCACGATAACATTCAATTGTTTCAATTTCTTTTATTGGCTCTAATTTGTTTAAATTTATGTGTATGACTTTTAATTTTATTCTTTCATTATTCACTATTCTATACACCCCTTTTTTATTTTATACACAATACCTATACATTGCGTACCTTTTAAAATTAAATTTATTTTTAAATGCCTTTTGTATAATTTGTTTTTATATTATATACAAGCTAATGTTTAAAAATCAACAATATCTTAAACTTTAGGTATTATAGTAAAACATCATTTTTCTTATCCATATTTAACATTGCACATATCATATATAAAACATTTGTATGTTTATTTATCATATTTTACAAAGGAGAATGTGTAATGTTTAAGTTAAGAGACTATCAAATAGAAGCTATTGATATTATAAATAACTATAAAAACGGTCAAAGGATACTTATAGCCTTACCGACAGGCTCAGGAAAGACGGTTATCTTCGCTCAGAACGCTGTTACTACCAATGGCAGGGTATTAATAGTTGTTCCTTCAAGTGAGCTTAGAGAGCAAACTATAGATAAATTAAAAGCCACTAATCCCTTATTGGATGTTGGCTCTGTACAAGCAAAATTAGATGACGTTAGCAATAAGGTAATAGTTGCAACAAGACAGAGTTTAACCCATGAGAGGTCTACAAGAATTGAGAGAATGTTAGAGCATGGGGAGTTCGAGCTAATAATATTCGATGAAATTCATCAAGCAATGGATCAGGTAGTTAAAATAGTTGACAAGATAGACAGTAAAGAAACTAAGGTGGTTGGATTTACAGCTACTCCATATAATCCTGCACTTAGAAATTTATTTGATGGAATAGCCTATAGAAAGACTATACTGGATATGATACTTAAAAACTATTTATGTGAACCAAGAGCATTAAATATACATACCAACACTTCACTAACTAATGTTAAAACTACTTTAGGAGACTTTAACCAAAAGCAATTAGAACAAGCTGTAAATACAGAGGAAAGAAATGACTTAATCGTAGAAACATATAAGAAATATGCTTCTGATAGAAAGGCTACTTTAGTATTCTGCGTGGGAATAGAACACAGTCTTCAAGTTGCAAAAGAGTTTAATAAACACGGTATCAAGTGTAAGTCTATTGACAGTAAGTTAGATACTGTTGACAGGGAAAGCATATTAAGAGAATTTAAAAATGGCGAATTACCTGTCCTATGTAATGTAGGTGTATTGACCACTGGGTTCGACCACCCACAGGTCGATTGTGTAATAATGGCAAAACCTACTAAATCAAGAACTTTGTACGAGCAGATAATCGGTAGAGGTTTAAGGATTGCAGAGGGTAAAAAAGACTGTTTAATCTTAGATATGGTTGACGTAGTTAAGAAACATGATTTAATGAGTTTGAGTGATGTATTTGGCTTTGAAATAAAAGAAAATGAGACTGTTAAAGAAGCTAAGAAAAGAGTAGAAAAAGAAGAAGATGATAAGAGGATAGAGTTTGAACTAAGAGAGCAAGAAAGGCAGGAAGAGTTAAGATTAGTTGCAGAGCAGATAGCATTGTTTAATAAGCAGATTGCAAACGCATTTGAGGATTCCTACTATGATTGGTTCAACGTCCAAGGAAATGTCTATTGTCTATCAAAATCCTCTTCATACCACTTTGTAATCAATAAGACATCAGGTAATATATTTGCTATCTATGACGTTTATATAAACGGTAAGGAGAAGTTTATGAGGCTCTTAGAGATGTCTGATGATGTTATTACTGCTATGGAACGGGTAGAAACATATTATATGAAGTGGCACAACAGTTATTCCTATAAAGACATAAGTGATGACACATGGAAATCTCATAACGCTACTGAAAACCAGTTAAGATATGTTCCGTTTAAAAAAGCAACTAAGTGGGACGTTCACAAGTATTTCACAAAAACAAATATTATAAAACTAATTAATAAAAAAAGATAAAGGAGAGGCTTGTTAGCTTCTCCTTATATCATATCTATTTTTTTATTACAGCTATTAATGACAACCCAAACTGACTGCTCTTATAAAAATGCTTCTCACACGAAAACATCTTATATAAAAGCCAGTTAATAGGTTTTAATGGCAATGTAACATCATTACTTGAATTTACAAGTTTTCTTACTAAGTATTCTATAGGATATAGAACTGTATTTATGTAACTAATATGACAATCATAGTTTGCAAGTACAAGCTCTAAATCTTTTTTATCATATCTCCTATAATGTCCATGAACCTTGTCATGTTCACCATAAAGACTTCTGTGAGCGGGTACTGTTATAATTGCAATACCATTTTCATTTAAGTTTTTATCTATAAATTTTCTTATTATAGTATCATCTTCTAAGTGTTCCATAACATCTAATGCCAATATAAAATCAAATTTTTCGTCCAGTTCAACTGTTTCTAAATCTGAATTAATTATATTATCCTTTTTAAAAAGTTCACATGGTTCTATTCCAACACCTTCATGCTTGTCAAAGAAATAACCATCTCCACAACCAATATCAAGAACTTTACCGTTAGCAGAATGTGTATCCATAATATGATTGATTATAGCTTTCTTAGCTTTGAAATACCAATGCTTATTATGAAGTTCTTTCATCTTCTCTAATTCAACTTTATCCATTTTACATTCTCCCTTTATATATCATTTGTTATCCGTTTATTTATTCATACTATGATGATAACAAAGACATATAAAGAAGTAATCGTCTAAAGTGCTTAACATTGTCTTACAAACGTTAAAGGATACACCTTAAACAAAAAGACAACCTTTTTACAGGTTGTCTTTTATTTATATACTATCCCAGATAGCACTTTGTAATTTTTCTGTTAATTCCTCAATCTCTGTTGAATTAGATACCATTACCTCTTTACGAGATATATCTATTTCATTTCCCAGAGCTTGTTTTTCATCTTCAATGCACTTTTTAATAACATTACACTTTTCAAGTATACCATCAATAATCTCTATCAATTTTGTATTATCCTCAAAGAGAACTCTTCTCGAACTAACTACTGTAGTTATCTTTTCAACATTATTTTCTAAGTAAGTAATTCTTTCATCTGGTGTTGTTCCATAAGAACCATTATATATATGGTTACTCCACCCGTTTATATCCTTAACTTCTCTTGCTACACTATCTAATTCATTCATAAACTGATAAGTCTTATATCTTTTATCAAATTCATATACTTTACTTTGATCGCTTTCTTCAACTTTTATCATCTCAATTAATCCTTCGTACTTAATATCATTGCAGAACATATTAGAACATATACCATGCCTTTTAGTTCCACCACCATTAATTTTGTTACAACTTATAGCATTAGGATTATGTATTAAATAATCTTCATTACCCTTGAAAGGACATAAATAACAAATATCCTTTTTGTAAAGCATTGTATTATATTGAACTTTCATTTCTTTAAACCAATCCCAGTAAGCCTTCTGACCTTCTTGAACTTCCTCATTAGGAGGTGCAATTCTAAATTTTTCTTTTAATTCATTTACTAATTTAGCTTGCAGTTCATATATATCTACTACCTGACTTGAACCTTTAGACTTTTGTTCATCAGTATATGTATGACGTTCAGGATGTGATAAAGCATGTTCTATACTCCATCTCATTCCACCTAATTCCTCTATTACTGAATAATATTCAAGTTCTGTTTGTGGTTGAAATCCTAATTCCATTAATAATTCCGCCTTTCAAATTAACCTATTTGTGACTTATAAACTTAATTATAAATCCAATTTCCAATTCATCTATATCATCCTGAGTGCAATTTATTACATAATAAATCCCACCGCTATTCATTTGAACTTCAAAGTTTTTACCTATTAAATCTTTCATTTGTATTTTCTCTGAAAAATATAGCTTTTGCAAGGTTTTATTTTCCTCAACCTGATAAACGGATAAACTTTTTAAATACTTCATTTAAAATCACCATCCTATTTTATAAATAAGAGAGAAGTATTAATATACTTCTCTCCTCATGTGCCTATTTATTATCTTTATAGTATTGAACTAATTCCTTAATTCTCATAGTAGCCTTTGACTTTGATGTTGATGAATCACATGCCTTTTTATACTTGCAATCATCACTCATATTATCAAAGAAACTATCCATAACTTCTCTAAACTTAACTGGTTTAACTTTATCCTTTAGAGCTAACCCTGCACAAACATATATCATTGGCAAGTGCGTCTTTTTAAGATAAGTAGTTTTTTCAGTATAAGCTTTAGCTAATAAATCAAGTTCCTTAGACATGTCTACATCCTTTGAAAGATTTTGTTTAAAATCTATAATATCCTTTACTCTTAACTCTGAAACAGCACCTTCTTCTGATACCATTAAAAGTTGAGTTACTACATCAATAGATGGAGCATTTATATTTACTGCTTCAAAGAATTTGTGATTTAAGAACTGTTCTAACACTGCGTCTGCTTCACATGAAATAGTTTCTAATTCTTGTGTAACAGCTTTAGGTTGAAGAGCAGTATAAGAATTTGTTAGGAGCTTTCTTTGAATTTCTGTCAATGTGTCTAACGTATTAACAAAAATCTCTAAATCTAAGAAACGTTCCTTTTCATCATCAGAGAAATCAAAATATGTTTTTCCAACATACCCTTCTCCAACTTCTGCTTCAAATACTTCGTTCTTTTCAAGAGCAAATCCTCCATGAATGAATTGAATTATAGAAGCAATTAAATCTTTTCCATTTAACACGGAACATGATTTTCCTGTCTCTTCTAATACAACCATAGGAGCGGGAACTCCTGCTAATAGAGAATATATTGTATCTGATTTCTCCTTTGGAGATATAACAGTTTCAACCTTCTCTTTTACTTGTCTTTTAACCCAGTTTATTGTATGTTTATCACTAATTCCTTTTATCATAATTATGCCACCCCATTCTCATCATTTAACTTAACTTGTGTAAAAGCATTGTTTTGGTAGTGTTCTGTCATGTAAACTATTCTTCTTTGAACATTAGCTTTGACAGCAGAACTATTACTATAAGCTTTTACATAATCATTATTATCACCCATTGTATCTTCAAAGAATTTCTTAACCCAAATCAAGAATTCCTCTGGTGATAAACCATTAATCATAGCTATTTTAGCTACTGAATATACCATTGGCACATGTATTTTTCTAAGAAGTCTAAACTTCTCTACAAGTGCATTATTTAAGTAATCGAAAACTTTAGTTAAAGTCTCCTTTAATTCATTACTTATACCTTCTGTCTTTAACTCTTCTGCAAATTTAGACATATCTGCTCCTGAGAACCCATAATCTTTACCAGTTTCAAGTAATAGACATTCAAGTGTTAATTGTTGGTCAACATAACCCTTAGTTGAAATATTACATTTAGTAAAGAATTCATGGCTACATAAGCTGTGTACTATATCCATATTTACACTTCCAAGTAAAACTCTTGTTAACTCTGTGTTTTTAAGAGCTACTGCTTGATTTCTCATAAAGAATATAGTTTCTCTTTCGTCTTCTGAAAGAGGTCTTAATACCGAGAAAGTAAGTTCTGAATCAAGTAATCTATTTTGTAAACCTTCTGGAAGGTCACTAAAATATTTCCCAATGATATTAACTTCGTCAATCTCTTGTATCTTGCAAGTGCTATCAATTGCATAATCTCCTCTAACATATTGAATGAAAGATGTTCCACGTTGTTTCCCATCTAACACTAAATACCCATCATCAACACCGTCTTCTTCAAGTAAAAGACTTTCAATTGGAATTCCAATTAATACTGACGCAATTAGATTTGATTTGTGTTTTAAATCCCATACTTCTTTACGTTGAATAGCAATTGAGAAGTCTAACTTCTTATAGTTATTCATTCTTACCAACCATCTTAATTCATGTTTTTCCATTGTACTTTTAATCATAATAAATACATCTCCTTTAAAAATAAAATCTTTTCTAAAAATAGATTACCTTGTTTAATAAAAAAACTTTTTATATTATACATTTTCCAATGTTTATATATTCAATATAAAAACAAACCTTTACTATAATTCATTATACCATATTTTGTCATTAAAACATCAATTATAGTATATATAAAACTTCATAATAAACGTTAACTAAAGTCACTATAATAATTATTATTTATACAAAAACAGGTTTTCTAAATGAAATTATTTTAAAGGGAGATGGTATTATGTCAAATTTATATCCACAAAACTTATCACAATTCAAGAAATGGTTGAAACCAGGAAACAAGATAGAGGTTCTATTGAACATCTACAAACCTGAATTTATTGGGTTAGTAAGAGATGTAGCGGAGGTTCAAACTAACGGTGTTTGGTTTGTTAATCCAGATAAAACTAAGGGTAATCTTTGGTTATCTTTTGAGAAGGCTTCAAAGTATAAGTTTAATGGTGATGTAGTATCTATAATGGAGAATTTATATTCTTCTACTGAGCGAGATCAGTTAAAAATACATGCTGATAAGCAAGATGTTGTAGATAGCATTACTAAAAGAATTGCTGATAGAAAATCTAATTTAATTAAAGATGGTGCTAAGTTTATAGATGATGATACATATATATGTATTGAGTATCGTTTTATAGATAGCCTATAAAAATAAAAGAACACATACAGCGATGTATGTGTTCTTTTATTTAAAACTCAGTCAATGAAAATTTTGCTTCTATTGCACAAAGCAGTATCCTAATACTTCGTGCCATTTCCCTCATATCATCTTCAACCGAAACAGTTATTGTTAGGTTAACATTGTACGTATTCTTTTCTTCTGAAAAATACGCTTTACCTATTTCTATTGTTCCACAGGCTACATCAACAGAATTTATTATTTTTCTCAATACTGTACTTATTCTTAATTCAGTATAATCTTTCAAAAATCCATTCTCTTTCATAAGCCTTGTAAGTATTTTCTTATTACTAACACCAAAGTATTCTTCTAAGAACTTCTGACCTAATCCAAATTTTCTTATAACCGTATATGTATTCTTTTCATAATCACTATCAACAGTATAGAAAAGTTTTACGTCCTTATTCCATGAGCTTTCTTTCTTCCTGATATTATTATTAAACTTTAAAGCTTCTTCCTCAAATTTAACTTTTTTCTCTTGAAGTATTTCCTCTTCCTTCTTTATGTAATTAGGCATATCAAGTAGTTTTTCATCTAATCCTCTTGCACTTGATACTGACATTATTAAGTCTACCTCCTCTTTAGAAACCTTCGTCTTAATAAGTTCAACAACTGCTTCCTTTAAGAAATCATTGTGTTTAACTCCATCAAGTTGTTTTCTGTAATTTACTAATTCTAAACCTTTTTCACCTAATATTTTTTCCATTATAAATCCATCTCCCTTTAAAATATTTGTTTAATAAATAAACACCTGTTTCATAAAAAATAATTATTAGAATTATATTCAATTTCCAACTATTTTATAGAGAACATCAGAATATCTCAGTAATAAAAATATTTTCATTTACAAATGTAAATCCTATTGATTATTCATTGACTGTAGTCTATAATATATTTATATATCGACTATATGAAACGAAAGAAGGTGCAATCTTGCTAAAATACAAAAGATTGTTATGTTTAAGTTTTTTAATTATTACTGCTGTTACACTTGCAGGTTGCCAATCTAAAACAAATGGAACAACTAATCCTGTCAACACATCTTCCAATACATCCAACTCCTATGGTTCTGATAAAAACGAAGGAGTTTCTACTGGTGTAAGTGTTGATAATAATGATAAGCCTGATAGTTCCCAAGTGCCAAATCCTAATGAAAACAAACCTATTGACGATATTCCACCTGTAGTAGAGCCTTCTATTTACAGATTAGGAAGTAGTGGAGATACCGTTATAAAAATCCAAGAAGATTTAAAGAAGCTTGGATATGACATAGATACGGATGGTAATTTTGGAAAAGGAACTAAAAATGCTGTGGTAGATTTTCAAACACGTACAGGATTAGACGCTGACGGAGAGGTTGGAGATACTACTATGTCAAAATTGGACGAGCCTCCAACAGACCAAACTAAATATTTTCCAATAGATTATACTAACTTTAATTCTGAAACTAAGGAAGGCAAAGAAGCTTTTATGAATATAAATACCTTCTACAGTTCTACTCCTTATTTTATAATCGCAAATTTAGAGAAGAGGGAAGTAAACATCTTTCAGGGAACAAACAAACAATGGGTTTTAGCTAATACATATCAATGTGATGTAGGAAAACCTTCTACACCTACTATAACAGGTAGATATAGAACAAATCTTAAAGGAAAGAGCTTTGGAGCTGATGAAGGATTTGAGTGTAAGTATTTTACTCAAATACATGGAAATTACTTATTTCATTCAATACTATTCAATACTGATGGTTCAGTTCAAGATGGAAGACTTGGATTGGCTATATCTCACGGATGTATAAGACTTGCTCTTGAAAATGCTAAATGGATATATGACAATATCCCTAAAGACACGCAGGTAATAATCAAATAGACCAGGAACACAGGGTTCACCTGTGTTCTTTTTTATTGAAATAATAATGTGTCTATTGACTATATGGAATGGTTGATATTCGCACTTTTTCGCATATTCTAATTGAAACTTTGAGTTTATTTGCTATAATTAGTGTAGGTAATCTACATTATTTTTACATAAAGGAGGGAAGTACATGTTTTATCATCTATCACTTGATATTGACAATATAATCGAGAAGACATTTATCCCTAAAAACCACAACGACAATACATATAGTAGGATACGTGTTTCTAATAGCATAGAAGGGGCTGTAAGGGGACTTTATCACTATCCTATATATAGAAGACCTTTAACAAATAAAATCATCTTATTGACCGTATATGAGGTTAGTAATGAAAGTGTAAACTTTATAACACCAAACAAATTGCAGTATGAAGGATTAGTGCCTAACGCTAAAAACATAGGAGAACACTGGATTACTGATAATTTTAAATCCTCTCCTTATTTAATTAAAATAAATAAATTGAATTTATCTGAAAATGAAAGTTCAATAGAATATGAAAATGAAATAGAGCCATATACCCGTACTGAACACATGACGCTTTTAAAAAAGAAGCAGTTAGTTTCATTTTTAGCACTTTGTAAGAAGCATGGTATACTTGTCAATAAGGTCGAAATTATAAAAGATAAACTTACCTATACTTCTGGAAACTCTTCTCAGAGAGTTCATAGTATATATAATGTTGAATACATAATTCCAAGCGATGTATCTGCACGTGATATTTGGATTTTAAAGGCTAAAACATTTGAACTCTATGAAAAAAGAAAATTAAATTATTTTAATTAACAAAAAGGAACTCTAACTGACAGAGTTCCTTATTTATTATCCAATAAAATGCTTAATTGTGGAATATAATTCTTCTGGGTCTATAGGCTTTGAAACGTATCCATCCATACCTGAATTTATACTCTTCTCTTTATCTCCAACTAAAGCATATGCTGTTACTGCTATGATAGGAATATGTCCTCCTGTATCCACTTCCTTTTCTCTAATCTTTCTTGTAGTATAATAGCCATCCATTCCAGGCATACGAATATCCATTAGTATTAAATTATAATCTCCTTTTTCAAACTCTTTTAATGCGTCAATCCCATTTTCAACCAATGTGACCTCATAGGCTCTTCTTCTTAGTAACTCCATAATATATTCTTGATTGGCGTTGTCATCTTCTGCTACAAGTATTTTTCGTTCAGTATTCTCTTTTGAAAATGGCAATATCACTGTAACTGTACTTCCTTTATCTTTAATACTATCCATTGTTATAGTGCCACCCATTTGCTCAACCAACTTTTTAGTTATTGATAATCCTAATCCAGTACCAATATACTTTCGGGTTGCGTTTGTATCAAGTTGTGAAAAGTTTTCAAATAATTCACCTAACTTTTCTGGTGGTATGCCTTTACCAGTATCTATAAAAGTCATCTTAACTATTATCTTCTTTTCTGTATCCTCTACTATTTCAGATAAAATAGTGATCCTACCTTTATCAGTAAACTTAACCGCATTTGATAATATATTATGAATTATTTGTGATACCCTCAAAGTGTCACCAACAACTTTATCAGACTTTTCTAAGTTTATTACATTTTCAATCCTCAACCCTTTTTCTTCTGCCATTATACTAAATGGTGTTACTGCTTCATCTATAACCCTATATGGAGAAAATATCTCTTTTTTAAAATCTACCATACCCGACTCTATCTTAGTTACATCCAATATATCACTCAATATCTGTAGAAGTGTGTGAGCTGATGACTTTGCAATTCTAACCCACCCAATTTGGTCTTCTGCTAAGTCCGTTGAGTAAAGTAAATCTATCATACCGATAATACCATTCATTGGAGTTCTTATTTCATGGCTTATATTTGCAAGAAATATACTTTTAGCTTTATTTGCACTTTCAGCTTCTTCCTTTGCTTTTGTCAAGTCTTCAATTAACCTTTTTCTTTTAGTATCATCAATAGCTGACGACATAATTCCATAGAAGTTACCGTTTTCGTCTGTAATTTTGTTTGTTGTTAATAATATATCTACTGACCTGCCATCTTTTGTTCTGCATTTAGTTTCACCATGCCACTCGTCATGGCTTATTGTTTCATTTGCAACTCTCTCCACTTCATCTATAGAATAAAATTCAATAAGACTTCTACCTAACATGTCATCAGTGGTATCATATCCTCTTAAACTTAGAAATGCTTTATTAACATATATAATTTCTCCATTTGTATTTGTAAAAGCTATAGAACTTACACTTGAATCTAAAGCTATGTCTTTGACTTTCAACAAATCTTTAGCCTCTTCTAATTCTCTGACCTTCTCTGAAAGTAATTTAGATTTTCTTTTACTTTCATCAACTGAGTACCCCACCATAGAAACAAAAATAAAAATCATAGTTGTTTCAATTATTAAACCAGGGGAATATATTATTTCATATGGACCTTGTATTGTAAGCTTTATATATACACCAAGCAAGACAAAGTAAAGTACACTTGAAATAAGTCCTCCCTTTAAACCCCATTTCATAACGCATATTGCCATTAAAATAGCTACCCCAACATTTACGAATATGCTACCTATCTCTATATGTATTAGGGTTACTGCTGATATTGTTGTTAGTATATATGATATTGTCAATATAATTTTACGTTTTGTAATCATTCTCATTCCTCCTAATCGTTCCTATAGTTTAATTTGAACTCTATTCCTTTAGGAAGCGACTAATCATATCAAACAGTTCCTCTGGCTTGATTGGTTTTGTGATGTAATCATCTATACCTGATTTTAAGCATTTTTCTCTTCCACCGTCAAGAACTATTTCTGTTAATGCTATTATCGGTATATGTTTGCCTGATATATCTTCGAGTTTTCTTATTTGAGTAGCTGTTTCTAATCCGTCTATTTCTTTCAATAGAATATTGGTTAGTATTAAGTCATACATTCCAGTTTTGTATTCTTCTACTATATCAATTCCACTATCAAATATTATAAAATTATATCCTCTTGTGTTTAATAGATTTTCAATAACAACCTTATTTTGCATATCTATCTCACCTACAAGAATTTTATATTTCTTTTCACTCTTCATAAAAGGTATAACAAATGAAAATTTACTCCCTACTCCCTCTACACTTGTAACAGTTATTTCACCACCCATAAGCTCTATAATTTTTTTTGATATAGCAAGCCCAAGTCCAGTACCACCATATTTGTCACTTAACCCTGTATCTATTTGACTAAAATTTTCAAACAATAAATCAAATTTATTAGAAGGTATCCCTATACCTGTATCTTCGATAGATGTCTTGACAAGTAACTTATCGTCATATTCGTTTAATTTTTCACAGGTAATTGTTACCTTACCTTTAGGAGTGAATTTAACAGCATTATTAATAAGATTATTTAGTATTTGACCAAACCGAACCTCGTCTCCTATTATTGTTTGAGTATTATTAAACTTAATATTCCATATTAGGTTTAAGTCTTTTCCTTCAATAATCTTTTTAAATATTTCCTCTTTTCTTTTCAAGCATTTTACCAAGTCAAATTCTTCGTTAGTTATAACAAACTTATTAGCTTCTATTTTTGAAATATCCAATATATCATTAATTATTTGAAGCAAATGTTTAGATGAAATTTTAGCAATGTTTATCCACTTATTTTGTTGGTATGTTATTCCTGTGTCTGACAATAGTTCAAGCATACCTATTATTCCATTCATAGGGGTTCTTATCTCATGGCTCATATTAGCAAGAAACAAGCTTTTTATATTATTAGCCCTTTCAGCTTCCTCTTTCGCTTTAACAAGTTCCTCTTTTACCTTTATGCCTTCTGTAATATCCATAAATGAACCCATTATTCCATATACTCCACCATTGTTATCTTTTATAGGATTTATAGTTAGATAACACCAAAATACCTCTCCGTCCCATCTTCTACTTCTTATCTCGCCTTCCCATAAAGAGATATTTGATAGTGCAAGTTCAAGAGACGCTTTTTCATCATCAGGATAAAATTGAATAATATTCTCGTTTATCACATCTTTAGGGTTTCCAATTTTCATAATTTTTATAAAAGCGTCATTTATGTAAGTGACTTTCATATTAGTATCTAAAAAAAATTTTGCACTCATAGATGATTGTAAAGCAAAATCTTTAATAATCAACTCTTCTATTAGTAATTTAGATTTCTTTTCTTCAATAGCTATCTTTTGCATAAGATTTCGTATTAGTAAGTATAAGATTGTTGACGTAAAAATAACGTAAAATATTCCTTTATACACACTTAACGTTTGAAGTCTATCTATATCACGGTATAACCTTTTAGCTAACATATCTGATGATACTATCCAAGACATTGCAATTAATAAATATACAGCACTGATTTTTAATGGTTCATAAACTACTCTGTTATCAGCCCTTCTATAGTAGTCAAGTTTGCTTTTAAATTGTTTATACATATCATAAACCTACCTTCACTCATATCAGACTTATTATACCCAATAAATCCAATATTATGTTGTAATATAAATAAAAAAAAGAGAACATATTTAAATGTTCCCTTTATCTATCTATTTGTCTAAGCAATTAATGGTATAACCTTTGTCCGATAGCCTTTTGACTGATACATCATACCATTCCTTACTCTTTTCACAGCAATAATAATCTCTTCCAGTTTCTTCACTCGCTTCTGCAACTGTACCTGAGCCTGAGAAGAAGTCAATCACAAGGTCTCCCTCATTAGTAAATAGCTGTATAAGTTTTTTGGTGAAAGAAAGAGGCTTTTGAGTTGGGTGTGGTGTTCTTTCTTTACCCATTACTATAGATGATTTATAAGCTTCTATTCCGTTTTCACTTACATATATTTCGTTTTTGTTTTCGGATTTCATATCATCGTGAACCAAGGACATTACATAATCAAACAGTTCTTCTTTTGTCATGTCTTTAATTTTTTCTATCTCTACATTGTGCATTTGATTTTGCGTCAAGAAATTAAAAGTTTGATTTTTTCTAAGAGAACCTTTTTTTGTAGCCCATACTCCAAACTCTATAGCCGATAAGAAGTTAACCTTCTGAAATGAAGGTACTGGGTTAGATTTTATCCATACTACTATATTTCTAATTTCAAATCCATGCTTTTCAAGCAATGGTATGAGTGGAAGCGTTTTATCTTGCCACACGAATACATGACCATTTTCATCGAGCGACCTATAAGTTTCTTCTATCCAAGGTTCACACCATTCAAGGTATTCTTCCTTTGTTTCAAAGTAATCCCATTCACCAAAATCCATGGAAACTGCTTTTGTTTTTCCTCTTGTAAATTCTCTTTTGTGAGCTATGTTATATGGAGGGTCAATAATAATTAGCTTGGCTTCACCAGTTTGTATGTCTTTTATTCCTATCATACAATCGGTATTTCTAATGGTCTTATACTGCATTTAAGTCTCTCCTTTTCATTAGTAAAAGATAGTAAGCGTTATGACCCAACCATAACTTGTAATAATTTGGTTGGGTTAAGTTGACATTACGCAAAGTTATCATTGACTACAGTCAATGATATATCGTATAATATAACTACGGAGTCGATAACAAAACGAATGTTTTATCTATTCTTACTAATGAAAAAAAGGCTTAGAGCCTTCAATTTTGAGAGGAGTGTTGTTCATGCAATTAAGAATGACAGCAAAAAAAACTACGGTGACTGAGGCAATGTATGAAGCTATGGAGAGTAGGTTAGGTTTCCTTGATAAATACTTAAAGGAAGACACAACTGTAAATGCAACGGTTGATATTGTTTCACCAACTCAAAAGAAAGTGGACGTGTTGTTTACATATAACGGAACACTAATAAAAGCTGAGGCAATTGATGATGGTTTCTATTCAGCAGTAGATGAAGTGGTTGAAAAAGTGAAAAAGCAACTTTTTAAACAAATTGACATAGAAAAAAACAATAAGATGTCAAAACATGACTTCATAGGAAATAGCTCTAACAAGGTAGAGCATGAAAAAGAAGATGGGTTAATTATTAAAAGAAAGAGATTTAATATGAAACCTATGAGTGAAGAGGAAGCTGTTCTACAAATGGAAATGCTTAAACATGATACATTTATGTTCTTCCACAGCTCTTTAGAGGCTATGTGTTTACTATACAAAAAGAAACATGGTAAATACGGTTTAATTGAAGGAGTTCTTGAAGAATAAAAAAAGGGGTGAGACCGAAGTCTCACCCCTTTAATCTATATATAATTTATATAATTTTCGTTTCACGATGTTATGAACAAAACAATATGCTACGCAAAACATAGCTTTGGTGTCGCACTTTCGTACATAATTGTTGATTTATGGATATATTTTTACATTTCTCTAATTACAATTTGCAAAGTATGTCTCAACTTGCTCAACAAGTCTATTAGCCCCATCAAAATCTGAGAAAATAGTTGCTTGGTTTGTTTTTTTGATTTCAAACATATTTTCATGCGATACAAAGTCAGTCGTTAATATAACTAAATCCTTATTTTTTATTTCTCGCAGAACTCTGTTCCAAGGTTCGTATCCATCTATAACATCTGCATTGTAACCCCTTTTCAAAAATGATAGTCTATACGAACCTGAGTATGATAAATTTCCTAATATAAGGACTTCTTTTTTAATTTCTTGGTTATCACATTTTTCCTTAGTCCCTCTATCTGTTCTTTTCGCAATTCTAACTTCTCTTTTATTGTTATAGTTATTGTCATTATTTACTACTTCAAGAAGACCTCCAAATTCATCAAGTTTTACCACCTGACCATCTTCTAAATTTACATTTTGAGGTATATCTGATATTTTAATTAACTCTTTATCTTCTATAATGTTTGCACACGCAACCTTATCTCTAAATTCAACGATCCCATACTTAGTTCTTTTATAATATGATGAAAGTGTATAAAATTTGCCTGTTGGAAAATATGAGACCAATTCATTAGTCCCATTCACTCCTATTACTGAATATAACTTTATATCTGTATTGCCACATGTTATTTCTTTTTCAATTTCCAAATCACTTTCAATATCTCTTAATAAAAATTTGTTTTTAGAAACCTTATTAACAACAAAGTAAGGTATATGCTCTTTAATTTTCATAGACGGAACTAAGCTATCTGCATTTAAAGACATTCTTCTCAGACTTCTGATATAATTACCTTCTTTATCTACAACTATAACTTGCATAGTTCTAAGTCTTATATCTTTTGGTACATTCTTTAAATCCTTAAATTTGCCATTAAACCCTATCTGGTATCTATTTTCTTCTACTACTGTCACAGTTGTTAGTTCTACTAATGGATGTAATCCAACACCCAAACAAGTATACTGAAATGCAAATTTAAACTCTCCTTTATAGGAAACTAATACAACCTGCCCTTCCGTCAAATAAGTTCCTTCTGGTAGACTTATCAGCTCGATGGTGTCTCCATTAGGAAATCTTACAAAATGTTTATTATTTATGAGGACACAATACCCCGCAATATCTTCCTTAAACACAACTTCTTTTTCTTCTTTATTAGAAACCTTAGTTACTGGTCTACACTTATCACAAGGCATGTACGGTGATATTAAGTTTTTTAAAGTTTCTGTGAACCCATTTGCCTCAATATATTCTCTCAGAATTGAATAAGTGCTTTTACTAACTAAATTTTTATAATCTTTGCTTAGACTATTATAATCTCTTGATTTGTCTTTTAATGCACTTTTCAAATCAGAAACTCTCTCATTTAGTTGCTCTATAATATTGTCATATGTGTTTTTAACAACATCAGTCTTAACACTTCTTATCTCGGTAATTACTTCGTTTATATTTATTTTTTCTTCTTGCAATGTGTCTTTGAATGAGTTTAAATCACTAAAATATTCATGTATTTTCTGATTATCTGTTTCAACCCGCTTTTCAAGAGACCTCTTATTTTTATTAATTTCTTTTAATGTGTTTCTACAATCAATAAGTTCCTGGTTTTTTCTTTGAGCCTCTTTTGTTGCCTCATTTAGAGAAACACCCATCTGAAATAACACTGTTATATGTTTTTGATGTATTGCGTCTTTAGCTACAAAGAATTTTGCTAATATAAATCTTATTATTAGCAAATCTTTCCCTTTAAAATCTTCCGACATTAATATTGGTAATACATTTTTATATAACGTAAACAATACTACTAAATTGTAGGCATGTGCATCTGGGATCAGATAGTTTTTTACTGAATATAGAAGATTTTGTTGTAATTCATCATTTGATTTAATGTTTGCAACCCTATAAATATTGACCCATAATTCATCAAACAATTCTCTCAAACACTTATAATAAGGATAAATAGTATAACTATTTTCATCAAATACCTTTTTTATATCTAAATTTCTAAATTGGTCTACATAACGCATAGAACTTAAATATTCTAACAATTCTTTGATTATTGTTTCTCTTTCAGTATTCGATATTTTTTTATTTTTTTTCAAAATCTCCTTAAAAGCAGTAAATGTACAACTATCAACCTTTTCACCCATTTTAACTTTACCCACGGTTCTAAAGTGTATAAACATTAAGACTTCTTTTGGGAACTCATTTAGTAATTCTTGCTCTGGAATATACATGCTTTCAACTAACTGGTTTAATTCTTCCAGTTCTTCAAATTCAACTCTATTAACATATATAGAACTATCCTCCATAATATGCCTCCTTTCTTTTCGACAAAATTTGATAGCATATTATATTATCGCAAAATCATCCTATTTCCTCAATAGTATTTATGAAATCTTAACATGTAATATGTTGCCATAAAATAAAAAAACCCTCAATTGAGGGTTCTATTATCTATATTAGGTCGTCTTCTTCTTCGCCAATATTTATATCATTACCTGCAACTCTATAATCATCAGAAGTAAGAACGGGACCATTCTTTTCCTTAGCCCTTGTATCTCCATCATCTATGAACTGGTCTTTATCTACTTCAACATAGAAAACATCCTTTGGAGAGCTAACTGGTCTTTGGTTTTGACCATTAAGTTCCTCTAATTCGCTCAGTGGGTCTGGAATAATGAAGTCTTGGTCATCAGGGCTTGGTTCTGATGTTTTAACTACAACATTATCTAAGTTTAGGTCAGCATTTGGGTCAAAATCTTCTTTCTTTTTACTTACATCCAAGTCTTTTTTAACTCCTGCTCCACCCTTTTCTGCTTGCAGTTCATTGTATTCAGCAACCATTTGGTCAAGCTTTTCATTAAGCTCTCTTGGAATGTACTCTATTTTAGATACTCCTGGTGCTTGTATTGAGTTATTTTTAATTAAGCAATAAGATACTTCTCCGAACTCTCTATACTTGATGTCTGTAGCTGTGAACCTTGCTGTTAATGCTTCCGCATATTTTATACTTTCTGTAGGTGCTTTCACGCCCATACCGTATATAGGATTAAACTTTTGTCTTGAAATACCCTTTTGTATAGTTTCTTGAATAACTTCTCCAAACTCTTTAGAGTAATAACTTGCGTCCTCTGCATTACCACCTGGGTAAATAACAAGATTTCTGGCATTTGTAGAAACAAGTGATAAGAAACTCTTACCATCTGCTCCACTACCCATAGCAATTTGGTCTCTTGCTTGTGTAGCTAAGTGAGAAGCAACTTTATATGAACGACCTTGTGTTAACATATCTGCAAATCCAGGGTTCGAGTAAACTTGGAATTCGTCAATGTATAAGAATGTTGGTCTTCTTGTATTTTCATTTCCTGGTCTTCTAAATACAGAAGCCTGTAATTGAAGGATTATGAAGTAACCTAAGAACCTACCTAAGTCTCTTAATGCACCCTGAGCTGTACAGATTGTTATTACGTCTCCATCTATAAGAGCTTTATCAAAATCTATATCATTCTTACCTTGTGGTGGATTAAGAACTTTTCTTAGATATTTATTAGATATTAACTTAGCAACTTGCGTTCTAAAAGATGAACAGTGTTCATATGTCTTAGTTCCGCCTTTTGCTCCGCTTAAAGCTGACAAATAATCATTCTTAAACCATTGGTATATTTCAGCGTTTTCAGCAACAAATTGTGTGTCTCCGCCAAGTCTTGAAAATTTATTAAGTACCTCCATACCTTCTTTGAACCCATTTATTAGGTTGGATACATCAATAAATGTAGCGTCATTACCTTTTACTCTTTTTACAACCTTTATAACTCTTCTTATTAAACCGTCATTTTGGTCTAAGAAGAACGAAGATGAACCTACGCTGAACATTCTAAATGTTGTAGCCATATTTTCTATTACGTCACTTTCGTCACCAAAAAGTGGGTTAAAATAAGGACAATCTGGTAATATTGGATTAAAGTATAATACTTTTCTATCATAGTGTTGAGCCATTGCGTATATTTTTTCTGCAAGGTCGCCTTTTGGCTCTATAACGATTATTCCTGCCTCTTTCCACTGCATATCCCTATTTATCATAGGTATGATGGATTGAGATGTTTTACCTGACCCTGTTGGTCCTAAAATAAGCATGTGAAGGAAACGATCCTTTAAAGGTAATCTTACAGGTTTTTTATTATCTATACCGATACCTATAATTGCGTCACCATCTTTAATTTCTTCATCTGGTTCTCCAAGAAGTTTGTCCAACATTGATTCTTCATATAATCCTTCAAAGCCCTTAACAACTGCGTCATTCTTATAAAAAGCAATACTTGAAATTAATATCGCTATATCCAAGAAGTAGATTACATTTGACATCTTCTTATATAGTGTGACATTAGTTAAATGAGCTAAACCAGAGACTATTACATGGTCGAACATAGCTAAAGCAAATATCAATAATGATATTTTGAATACCCTAAAGCCAACTTTTCTTTGTTTCTCAGGTGCGAAATCTTTAAATAATAGAACGAAACAACCGAGCAATACAAATGCAATTAAATGGGTTATCCATATACTCTTTTTAAACATAAATATTGCTAAAAGAAGGTTTACTTGAAATATAAATAATCCAATATTTATCATTCCATAATACTCTCCAAGTTGCTTCATCTTAGGATTTTTTCGTATATCCATTTTTTCTTTCATATCTATCTCCCTTTTCCTTAGTGAATTATCTTGTAGAAGTCCTATATCTGATATATCTTAGTATGTTTGGGAGTTATCTATAACGATATGAAAGAACTAAAAAGGAGTAGTCTTGAAGAACTACTCCCTTTTATAAGATTATTTAGTTGTGTCTTTTGTGGTACTTGTTGTATTACTCTGACTTTCAAGGTCTAAATGCTTCTGAGTATTTTTATCCTGTTCTTCAAAGAAGCTTATAGTTTGATAGTAGTATTCCTTTCCTTCTGGTGCATATACTCCATAGAAATCAAGGGAAGCATTGTCATATTCGGCAATATAGGCAATTAAAGGATTATTTTCTACTTCAAAAGTAACTTTGTACACCATCATTGACCCAACGCATGAATTAAATACTACCTGTGCTTTACTATCTTTTGTTGTTCCATCTAAAGCCTCTGTACTAACTATTTTAACTGCTCCTGAGAACAGAGGTGTTAAACTGCTCTTATCCAAGATCACACTTCTACGTGATAACTCTGGTAACATCATTGTACCTATTGTCATCATATTAGGGTCTTGCATACCTTTAGCTATTTTCCCCGATTGAACCTGCGGTACAGTAAGAGTTGATAACATAATTGTAGCGTCATGGTATATACCTGCAACCACTAAGTTATCGCCTGTAGTGAAGTTATATTTATCTGTCTTTGTCTTCATGTCATCTATGATTTTATCGTAACTTGCAACAGAAGCAAGGTCCATATACTGTTTAACAAGGAGTTTTCCTTGGTCTTCTGGATACTCTTTATTATTTTTGTTATATACTTTATACTTTTTATCTGCATAAAGCTGTCCTTGACCATTTAAGTATTCGTCTTTTTGCTTATCTGTAAGCTTATCTACTTCGTTAGAACTAAGTCCCGAAGCTTCCTCAACTTTTTTATCTTTTTCTTCTGCACTTTGTACTGATACTTTAGCACTGTCTTTGGATTTATCAAGAGGTGAACCAATAGTAAACCATACACTCAATCCTATTCCTGACACAATTCCCACCGATAGCAACACTAACATTAATTTACTGTTTTTTAGGTTTTTCATTTTATATTTACCCTCCCATAAGGTTTGCGATATTCTTTTGATTTAAGAATAATCAGGGGGCGAATACCCCCCCTACTACATCTTATTTTTTATTTGAAAATTCATGCTCCACTTTAGTTGTGTATCGCAATATCACTTTCGATTTGTTACCCGATTTCCAAGTACATTCTTTTTCAACTGTAGGTCTTCCATTTAACATCAAGATAGCGTCAGCTTTGGAAATTTCAGCTCCCCAATAATTCTTAGGAATTAGGCAGTCACAAGGTTTTTCACCAGTTTTGTAGTTTTCACATAAGTAGTAACTTGCAGTTTCCTTTATGTTACCTTTACATTTTGGACATTTACCTATTACTTCACCAACACTGCCACCACTTGAAGATTTTGAACCTCCACCTGATGTACCGTTCTTAACATATCCTACTCTTTTTTGCTCTTTATCGAATATAAGTTTAGCCTTCCATGTCTTACCGTCTTTGCTGAACTCAAATTCTTTTGTTTCTTTGCCCGCTATTATCTTTTTAACTTCCGTTTTAGAAATCTTAGCACCAAACATGGTTTGACCTACTATGAAGTTACAACCATTCTTATATGCTTCACATAGATAGAAGTCTTTCCCTACGATAACTTTTCTTTTACCACATTCAGGGCAAACACCAAGAACTTCTTTATCAGAAGTGTTCGATACAAACACCTTTGTTCCTTTAAAGTCTTGTATCATTTCTTTTACATACGCTATCATTTCGTTATAGAAGTCTTTAGGTGTATAAGTACCTTCCTCAATGCCTGTAAGCTTTTGCTCCCATGTGGCAGTCAATTCAGGTAATGTTATATCTTTACCTCTTAATCCCTCTATAATACTAATTCCAAACTCTGTAGCATAGAAAGACTTTATCTTTCCAGAACCTCTTCTGCCGATCATATCAAGTGAAACTAATTTTTCAACTATGTTACCTCTTGTAGCAGGAGTTCCAAGACCTCTACCAGTTGCTTTTAACACATTTGATAACTCTTCATCATCTATGAATTTACCTGAGTTTTCTAATGACTTACCTAAAGTTTCATCATTATATCTTGGAGGTGGATTTGTTTTCTTTTGTAACAGCTTAGTGCCACTAAGAGTAACTTTTTCACCCTTCTTAACATCAGGAAGAATATTGTCGTTAAATTTAGAGTTATATAATGACATATATCCAAGGTCAACAAGTACACTACCTACGGTGCTGAACTTATTACCATTATCCTCTGTAACGATATTAGTCTTATTTGTTACCATTGGAGGTAAAAATATAGCTAAAAATCTCTTACATACAATATGGAATATATTTCTTTCTTTTTCTGATAGTTTATTTAAATCTACTGCTTCACCCGTTGGAATGATAGCATTATGGTCTGTAACCTTACTATTATCAACATACTTTTTATTTTTTCCTATTGATTGTAAAATAGCCTTATCCTTTATTACCTTATCTACTGTATCTTTTAATTCATCTATACAGTATATTGCTTTAAGATATTTTGGAAATTCATCAGCTATTGATGTAGTTAAGAAGGCTGAATCCGTTCTTGGATAACTTAATATCTTTTTCTCATACAAACTTTGAGCTAATACCAATGTTTCTGCCATTGTGTAACCAAAAGTTCTGTTAGCTTCATTAGAAAGCTCTTGTAACGAGTGTAATCCAGGAGCATATTTAGTTTCTTTCTTTTTATCAACGGTAATAATTGTTGCGTCTTTACCAAGTTTTTTAACTAATGCTTCTGCTTTTAATCTATCAAAGAACCTTGTCTCATTTTCATTCTTATCATCAAAATATACACCTTTATATTTACCAAAGTCAGCTTCAACTTCCCAAAAATCTTTTGGTACGAAGTTATTAAGTTCAAGCTCTCTGTCAGCAATTATTTTTAATATAGGTGTCATTACTCTACCTATATTGATTTTCTTATTTGCGGTTATACTAACTGCTCTTGTACCATTAAGACCTATAAGCCAATCGAAATATGCTCTGTATTTTGAAGCGGTTGTCATATTTCTTAATGCAGGTTCATTTTCATCTCTAAGATTATTTAATGCTCTGCTAAGTTCTTTATCTGTTAAGTCCCTATGCCACATTCTCTTAACTGGTAATTTACATCCGATAGCGTCATAGAAGCTAAAGAATATATGTTGTCCCTCTCTACCAGGGTCACAACAGTTGATTAAATAATCGTAATCTCCTGTTTCGATTTCCCTCTTTATCTCCTGATACATCTTTACCTTATCTTTTGAAGGCTTATATAAGAATTGATCAGGTATCATGGGTAAAAGGTTCATATCCCATTTTTTCCATTCTGGTTTATATTCATCTGGTTCTTTTAAAGTCATTGTATGTCCTGCAAATGACTTAAATACTATTATATCTTTGTGTCCAAATTGTCTATATGCACCCGCTACATGTTTCATTAAGTCGGGTTTTTCTGCTATTAAAAGTGCCTTTGCCATATTGACATTTCTCCTTTCGTGTATCAAAATAATACATTTTCATCTTGTGTTCATTGACTGTCATAGATATTATTATATATCATTGACTATAGTCTATAACTAATTGTATCACTTCGCAGTCTATTTGTAAATTATTTTTTACGTTATCGTTGTAATTATATATCCTTATAACCAAATAAAAAGAACAGACAATTATAATTGCCTGTCCCAAATACTTATATACGATTAGTTCCAATCCTTGAAAAACTTATCTTTCAAGTCTTTTAAACTCTTATTTCCCTTCTTATTTCTTTCAGCGATACTTCCCATAGTCAACAGAATAATACCAACTATTAAAAGATATACCCACCAAGGGATTATCGTCCAAAAGTCTAATGTTCCTTTTATAAGAGGCAACACGACCATAGCTATTGAAGTTGTAAAGTAAACTTTAACTCTTTTAGAGTAAGAGATAACAAGTACAATAATTCCAATACTTATCACCACCATAGCACTTATAGTATCGAAGTTCATTACATTTGCAATTAATTTTAAAACTAATGCTGATAATGAAATTCTTTCAAGTACATATCCGATTTTTTTATCTTTAAATATGTAATATCTTGAAGAAATTGCCCATGCAAGTAGAGGTATTATCAATATACCGTCACCTATACTAATCTCTGATAGAGTAATTACCTGAATATAAGAGACTATCAGTTTTAATACAAGGAATAATTTAAGTATTACTGAATTACTTAGCTTTTTGTAGTTAGTTGCTATAATACATAACATAGCTGTAGTAGTTATAGCTATGTCTCCATATCTGTGAGCTATTGTACAAGTTAATATCGAAACTATAATTATAGAAGACAATGTTAAGCTGTCGTATTTATTACCCTCTTTAAATTCTTTGTAAAATTTAGAGCCAATAACAGATAACGCTACTGCAAGTAGGCTTTCTACAACGACTACCATAGTTTCTTTTACTGGAACTCCTGTATGTGTATTACTAAAGATTAATAGTATTGCACAAGCTACTGTTAAGCTTAATATCAATAGTGCATTGCTCGCTTCTTCTTTTACGCTTATAGCACCCACTATAATTGCGATTATAATTATAGCTACATTTATTTCAGGTCTGTTTACTGCAATCAATGATATTTCTATAAATAATGCTGTACAGAGAAGTATATACTTTATGTCAGCTTTATTTACATAAGCAATTACTAACATGGAAGCCACAACTCCTATTAAAACAGCTATTGTAATTACTATTACATAGGGACTGTTCTCTGATATTTTATAGATTAGTAAGTATCCAACAACTATGTTAGCTATATACGCTATTCGGTTTAACTTCTTACTTAATCCGAACACTTCAAATACGCATAGAGCTACGAATAATAATATTGTTAAATACATACTTGATATTCCATTAAATCCATTTAGTATCAACATCATCATACCCATAATGCTGTATGACTGTTTAATGTCACCATATTTATCACTGATGACATATTGGATAATACATAGGATTATTGCCGATATTCCTAATATGGTCGTTTGTGCTGTATATTTTATATCAAATAATACAAATGGAAGTCGAACCATTAAGATATATGTGTATAATGGCAATATAATATGAGGATATTTATTTAGTCTAATGAACTTATTTTCAGGTAACTTTGACCCGTTATATAGTAATAATGCTGATACCCCTACTACCCCTACTCCTAACACATAGAAGATGGTGTTTGACATCATTGCAAGTGTTGATACTACTAATATTGTGCCAACAGCCATGTAACCCACTAAAATGTCAAGTTTACCTTTGTGGCTTAAATATTGCATACCAAGTGCTATGATTGCAGGTATTAAGAATAGAGCAATATTAAATTTTAATCCTACTACATAGTGAAGAGTTTCTAATGGTATATAAAACAAGAATATCATTCCTATATATTTATCACTTAATTTATAAGAGCTACCTATAACAATAATTGACATTATTATTAGAGCTATTACAAACGAAATTTGAGGTGCTACTTCGTTACTCATAAAAGATAGTATTAGTAATGTGATTTCGTTTAACCCCATGAGATAGTGTCTTGTATATCTTTTGTAATCATCTCTTTTTAGCCTTGTATACACATATAGCAATAAGCCTGAACATAATACCAAGATAAGTGCTATCTTTCCACCACTTATATAAAATGACATAGCTAATAACAATATAGATAATTCTGATGTAATATAAGAAGCCCACATATAGTACCTGTTATCATACTTTTTGAAACTTAAAGCATTACATATTGTAGATACAATTCCTATCAATCCAAGATATAGTAAGCTTTTAGTGTTATCTATTGCTACTCCATTACTCCACATCTGAGAATACAGTATGGTAATTCCACCAATAGGTATATATAAGGTAGTTAGAACCCATAATGCAAAACCAGTCTTTTGAAGTTTTAATTTCGTTTCAGCTACATGAGAACCTGCATAAAGTATACCTCCCATAAATATAATCGAAAGTATTTTTCCTACAGCTCCTAAACTATCCCAGTTAGTAGTAGCAAATATCAATCCTGACAAGAATAAGAATACTACTCCCAGGTTCAACAATATCGAAGTTTTTCTCTCAGCCAATTGCTGTTCCGAAACAACTTTTCGTTTAGTAATCGGTATACTTCTATCAATTGACTGTTTGTATGAGTTTTGTCTATGTTCTACTCCTGTACCATTTAGGCTTTGGGACTTTTTGTCATAGAATTCATTACTTACCTTATGCAGATTGTCATAGGTTTCTTCATCTATGAAGCCATCACCTTTCATTTCAAGAAGTTCATTTTGAAAAATCCACTTTTTATCTTGTAAAAGCATAAATTTAACCTCTCTTTATCAATATTTTTAAACAGGCATACATTTGAGTAGCCTGTTTAATATTATATTTATATATGGTCTATCTTTAGTAATGTTTCAAGGTAACTTTTTTCTTTCTCGAAGACATTTACTCCTCCTAATATTTCTAATGTTAAATACCCAACATTATCGAAGAAACTTATTAATTCACTATAATCAATTTCCCCGTCTAAAATCTTTCTGCCAACAAAAGTATTAGGAGGCTGTCTTTTTACATTAGCCAAATGAAGCTCTTTAACATTATTCCAATGTATTGAAACCAATGTATTTTTCAAAGCTTCTATATCATATTTACAGGCTATGTAAAGCTGAGGAATATCAATAGTCATCAAATGGCTTTTACTAAAATCAATAATTTCATCAGGCTTAGAAATCCATATCTTACTATTGCTACGGTTCTCTATGAAAACAGGTGTCCCAGTAGCATTTGTTATACTTTCACACGACCTAAGAAAGTCTTCAAGGCTTACCTTTTTCCTAAATGGAGGGTGTATAGTAAGTCCTCTCACTTTAGTAATCTTTTGTAATCGAAAGATGGTTTCGATGTATTCTTCTACTCTTTCAAGTATATTATTTTCACTACATCCCTTCTTACTCCAATCTCCATGCAATATTATATCTATATCCTTATTGAAGTTTAAGTATCTACCTAATACCTCATTTCGATTTAATCCACACATATCTAATTGTAAATAGTCAGCTCCATCAGTTATTTTATTAAAAGTCATTTGACCTATCTTCATAATTTCCTCCTTAATTACTTTTTAGCAATACCTATGACGCTATCGTTCTCATTCCATACCTTAATAACCGTAAAATCATTTGCGATTAGAAGGGCTTCTACTTCTTTATCGTTATATGGCTTTTGAAAGGTTCTAACCTCTCCTTTTCCAACAATAAATCCATCATTGTAGGGTGCTAAATTCTTATTTTCCATAATACCTCTACTTCGTCTTACTTCTAATACAAAGTACCCATCTTTTGTAATTATGTTGTTGCACTTTCGTACAACATTGTCTCTTATTTGTTGTTCAGGTATAACATTTAATACGAAACTGCATAGTACAATGTCATATTTGCTATATATTTCGTCATTTGTGTTATATATTTTCTCATACTTTGCTAACTTTTGAGGACTTGTCCTCTCTAATTGATACGGTGTATCCAATATGTGTACAATAATCTCCTTGCTCAATAAGTAATTCGAGTTACGTAACTTCCCTGCTCCATAATCCAGAACAATGAAGCCAGGAGAATATATCTTTTCAACCTCTAAAGCACTCTTTGATACACCATTTACTATTGCAGTATTTTCGGGTCTTATTATCAAGCTTCCACCTCATTTATAATTACTTTTTATTCTTTTATTCAGAAGCAAGTAATTCATAAGGAAATGAGCGTTGGATAGAGCTTTAGGCAATCGAAAAACAAACAAAATTATCCTTTTGTTTTGAATTGACATCAATATATGATGTATAGCCCCTACTCTGCTTGAAATTATATTTTTCTATAATGAGCGAATAAAAGTAGAATAATGGGACAAACTATGAATATAAATCAATTAAAAGTTTCTGGGGGGATTAATAATGGATATTAGAATTGATGACGGTATGTTTACTGTAAATTTATATACTTTAAGAACTATAAGAAATAGTTTAGCTGACGAGATCGGGCTAAATTTATCAGACATGAAAGAATACGGAGGACACAAGGACTTTACTGATAGCAATGACCCTATAGTGACATTTATCAAGAAATTAAGTTGTGTGTCATTATATGGTTTCTTAGGACAAGCTGAGTTCAAATGTGAATTTAGTGTTGCTGAAAGCAAACTTATATCATCCAAGTTATTTAAAATGGTAGATAGATGGAGATTTACTGGTGCTTATCCACCTAAATTTAAAGGTGAGCAAATAGCTTGCTTAATGCGTATTTGTGCCGATGAAAATAGACCTTTTATGTTAAGCTCTATTGGTAAAGACCAACCTACCTTTAGCGATTTATTTTTTGCTACCTCACTTAATACTATCTATTAATTTGAAATATAAAAAAAGCAGACGGTTTAATTATGTCTGCTTTTAATATGCTATTCAGTAACTTTTATAGCTATAGGGTTATTTAAAACTGCTGTATAATAGCATGTACCATCTTTTGTTGTATAAACAAACGTACCATTACCTGTTATCACATCACTTCTTAATGAAATCCTGTCAGCCCAGTAGTTAATATCTGAACTTACTGACTTCATTACTGGTTCTTGTTGTAAGAGCCTTTTAATTGCATTAACTTTATCCTGATACATTGGTGTTGTTAAATCATCCCAAACACTCATTCCTGTCGGACATGCTATATTATATATCCAAGGCTTAGTATCAAGTGTAAGGTTTGATTTTTTCATCTGAGCATTTAAAACTATTGTTCTATAGTAAGCTCCTTCATTATAAGTGGCAATGAAATCACATCGACCAACTGCGGGATTTGTTTGTAATGAAAGTCTATCTGCCCAATAGTTAACATCTGAACTTATTGACTTCATGCTTGGTTCTTGCTCCAAGAGACTTCTTATTGCTTCAAGCTTTAACTCATAGTAAACACCATCAGCTTTATCACCAATACTCATACCATTTGGAACTGCACTACTGTACTTCCAAGGTTGAACATCAAACGGAACATTATCAACATTCTTTATTACTTGTGCTTTTGCCTTCGTGTCTACTTGTGGAAGACTTGCAAATGCCTGTACTTTAATTGTTGATACAGAGCTTATTATCACTCCCATTATAAATGTCATTACAAATAATCTTAAACCTTTTAAACTGAATTTTAAACCTTTTTTCATTCTTTAAATACCTCTTCTTTCCTTTAATAAATTAATCTTCATTTGATTTACCTGTTTTAATACAATTTAATTTCAAAAATAATACTATGTATCTATCCCCTCTTTTGACAATTGAATTGACCCCCTTTCTTAAATAAAATAGATTAACTATACCTGATTTAATGAATTATTTCTATTATTATATGTGATTTATCAGTAAGTTAAAAATGTTCCCTTGAAATAAAAAACAGACATAATGTCTTGTAATTTCATGCTTCTACTGAGTTAAATATCAAAATTCAGATAAAGTTGTTAAAAATCTTCAAAAACTACCAAATTTGTAGTATAATAATATTACATGTTTAATTTAAAAGTCGAAATACAAGCGAAATTCGTTTTCGTTACGATTAATAGCTATCCAAAACAATCTTTCGCAACAAAATATAATTTATTTTTCGTTTTTCTTTGAGGATTGTAACGCAACAAATTTTTCATTTTATTTTCAATTACTATACGAAACGTATTGCGTATTTTGTTTTGTATCGAATTTCATTTTGAAACCTATCGAAACTTTTATTTTGTATTGAATTCGTATTTAAAATATATTGCAATTTTTATTTCATTTTGATATATATATTATGGTAAGGAATGGAGGTATTGTAGGTGTCTAATGAGGCTGATGAAAAAAACAATTTAGAAGAAAGTAACAAAGTTATAGTGTTAGAAAGTAACACTGACAACAGCAATAATCAAGAAGAGGGGATTATTGTAAGGCAAATAAATGGCAAACATTCTATAAAGACAGGTGAGGTAGCAAAGTTATTAGGGGAAACACCTGCAATGATAGGCCATTACTGTAGGGAGTTTGCTGAACATTTAAATTTAGACCACTCACCAGGACAACATCGTACTTTTAATGAAGAAAATGTAAAAACATTAAGCTACATCGTTTATCTTTTAAAAGATAAGAGAATGTCAACTGACCAGGCTAAGGAATTTTTATCAACTCCACAAGGGAAGCTCTTTGCTCCTATAGACAATGATGAAGATAAAGCAAAAGTATTCGTTGATTTAATTACACAGCAACTAAGTCCTATTTTGCAAAATATAGTAAAGGAACAGATTTCAGCCACTTTAGCTGAATTAATGCCTCAAACTATTGGTAAATCCATGGACAAGCTTTCTGCGTCACTAATAGACCAACAAACCAACATTCAAACTTCTATAAAACAATTGGTTGATGAAAGTGTAAAATCACTTGATGATATACGCTCGGTGGTAGGGGAGAGTAATGAAAATGCAGGTAAGGTAGTAGACCAACTTACAAAAGTAGAAAGACAATTATTAGAACTTAGGGAAACAAAGTTCAATCAAAAGGAAGAGAAGAAGGGGATACTATCAAGGTTCTTTAAATAGAATTTCAGTGCATAACATTTATATGACATTTGTAACATTTATATTAGATTTGTAATAGATATATGACAAAAGTCATATGTCTATTATTTTTGTCGCACTTATATGGCATTTGTCATATTTATATGATGTTTTTAATATTTGTATGATGTTTATAATATTTAAATTACCTTTATCATATTTATTTACATTTTTTAGGTGATAGTTTATTGACTTTAAATTTCCAGTATGTTACAGTTTATACATATTAAAGTTTAATGGAGGGGAAATCAGTGGTTAATAAAAGTGTAGACAATAATGTAAAAGAACGAAAAAAGATTTCGACTAAGACAGCTTTTGACTTTCACAATCTTATAATACCTTTCTTAAAAGAGCTTAACATCAAGGCTGTTGCAATAGATATAGGTTACAATGGATTAAAAGTATACAGTATTTATGGAAGACATCTTGTTCCATCATTACCTATAAAGATGGGTAAAGCAAATAGGCTTGATATTAGTACAATAGGTAGTAACCCTACAGACATTCTTTATAAGGACGAAAATGATTTTGTTTGGTTTATTGGTGATCTTGCTAAGGAAATGATTGATAGCGGTAAGAAAACATATAACTACGATATTCTATATGGAAGAAATAGAACTACAACGCCTGAATACAAGGTACTTTTAAGAACTGGAATGGCTCTTAGCCTTATTGAGAATATGGACAACCTTAAAAAACCTAACTACAAGATAACATCAGATAATCTTAAAGTTATGACAGGATTACCCGAAGATTGGATGAATGATAAGGACAAGCTCATAAATGTTTTCTCTGGAAGTCATAAATTCTCTATAAAAATAGGTAACAGTGGTTGGATACCAGTATCATTTGAGTTAAACCAAACCTCAGAGAAAGATGTTTTTGTAATGAGCCAACCCAAAGGTACTATATTTAGTTTGGCTACAAGTGTTTATGGTGAAATAATAAAACCTGAGTTGTTGCTTACTAATAACGTATTAGTATTTGATGGTGGCTTTGGAACAAATGATATTTATTATATGAAGAAGGGTCAGAAAGCAAGTTCTACATCATTTACAGATAATGCAATGTTTGAAGTTTATAAAGCTACATGTTCAGACATTTTAGAGGGTACAAAAAATCTAAGAGAAGTAAGAGTGTATGAAATTGATAAGTATATAGAAAGTAATTATACAGTTCCATATCAGGAAACAGATGATAAAGGAAAATTAAACAAATACACTTTCGATTTCAAAGAAGCTATTGATAAAAACATTGAAGAATTTGCAGGAGACGCATTTGAAAGAATGAGTAACCTTTATGAAGGCTTCCAAGATGTTGATTATGTTATTTGTACAGGCGGAACAGGGGAGGCATATCACCCTCACTTTGAGAGAGATATTCCAACTAATGTTATTCTTGCTGAGAACCTTGACAGTAAAAATCCTGCTGAGAATTTCACACCTGTTTACTCTAATGCCATAGGGTTCTTCTGTAACTTAGTAGGAACATTGAAAAAGCTTTATTACAAAAATAGCCGAGAAAATGAGGCGGTTAAAGAGGTGGCTTCAACATCAGAAAAAACAGAAAAAGTAAAAAAGTAAGGATTTGATACAATATGGGGTTAGAAGAACGAAGCTTAACCATACGTTTCGGGGTAAAGGATAAGGATATAACCCCTTTAATGAAAGGTATAAGCAAAGGCGTTTTTTCATTTGTTGTAAAATCTATGATACGGTCATACATGAACAATGAAAGTGCTTGTAATTTAGGGTCTCTTCTTGATAAGACTGTTGATAATCCTGGCGTATTTACTAAAAACTTATCTATGGGCTTAGAAGATGAAGATGTTTTTCAATTTATAATGGAGCAAGAGCCAAGTTGTAGAGCTGATAAAGTAAAAGATATTATTAGAATATATATTAAGCAAACATCAAACATTGGCTCTGCTCCTATGTCTGTTCCACCAACTAAAAACAACAATAGGGGAGAGTGTACAAAGGATACTAAAGATACTAAGGATACTTTTGAAGAAAATATTACTACTAAATCAATTAATAACTTAAATAGTTCTGTTGAAAATAATGGTATATCACCAGAAGATATTGAGCGTCTTAGTGATTCTTTATATGGTGATGGTTAATAATATAATGGCAAATGAAATGATGTTCTATGTAATTTTCTCAAAATTTAATTTTCGTTTCGTTTCGATTTACGGTATAGAGTTTGGTTTTAAACTTTATACCGTATTTTAGTTAACAATAAAAGCGATATAAAGTCCTTTTAAAACTCCATATCGCTGTATTTTCTAATCTAAGCAATTTCCTTTTGAATTTTCTCTTTAATTCTTGAATTTCTTTCAACAATATCGCCTTTATCCATGGCTTTAAATAATGTATCTTTTGTTCCAATTAAAACTACCATCTTTTTAGCTCTTGTTACTCCCGTATAAATTATATTACGATTTAACATTGAGAACTGAGTATTAAAAATTGGCATTATAACCACAGGAAATTCACTTCCTTGGCTTTTGTGAATTGTAATTGCATAAGCTAATTCAAGTTCGTCTATACATGTTTCTGGATAGATAACTGTGTCATCTTTATCAGGGTATTGTACTTCAATAACAATATCTCCTTCAATTGTTTTTATGTCCGTTATCTCACCAACATCTCCGTTCATAACACAAAGGTCATAATTGTTGACATTTTGCATTACACGGTCTCCAATCCTTAGCGTTTTCAAGCTATTAACTACATATTCATTCTTACTTGAAGGAGGATTAAACTTAGCTTGGATAATTCTATTTAATTCATCTGTTCCAAGGTCTCCTTTTCGCATAGGGGAGAGAACACATATATCATTCATCTTATATCCTAAATTAGTTATAGAATTTTCTACTGATTTAAGTATAAGATTTTTGACAGTCAACTTATCTTTATTTTCTATGAAGAAGAAATCTTTTTTATTACGGTCAAAAGTAATGTTTTCCTTTTCTCCTTTAATTATTCTGTGAGAATTCATTACGATCTGACTATCTTCCGCCTGTCTAAATATTTGAGTTAATCTTGTAACAGGGATTTTTCCACTATTAATTAAATCTCTTAATATTAAACCAGGACCAACACTTGGTAACTGCTCATAATCTCCAACAAACATAAGTCTTGTATCTTCACTTATATTTGACAGAAGGGCATTAAATACATAAGCGTCTATCATTGAACTTTCATCAATAAGCACGAAGTCAGCGTCTATCTCTTCAAGCTCTGAACTATCATTAAAACCATTCAATCCTATTCCTCTGTGAATAGTAGAAGCTTCTTTATTTGTAAGTTCTGTCATTCTGCGACTTGCTTTACCTGTTGGGGCAAGCAATACAACTCTTGCGTGAGGTTTTATACTATATATACATTGAACAATTGTATTTGTGGTTTGAGTTTTTCCAGTACCAGGACCACCTGTTAGTATACTTATACCACTTTTTAAAGACACGTATACAGCGTTTCTTTGTTGAGTAGCTAAAGTAAAATATTTAGCTTCATAATTAGATAGGAAACTGTCTATTTGGTCATTAATACAAAATGGTTTTTTATCGTTACTTAATAACTTCTTTAAGTTCTTAATGATATTATTCTCAATTACATTGTAATCTTTTCTATAAATACAAACTCTATCTTCCTCATTTATTTCAGTAACAATATATTCTTTTGAAATAAGAAAGCCTATTGCATTTTCAATTGATTTTACATCAATAGGAACTTTATCTTCTTTTGGAAATGAACCAAGTTTATCTAAAAAATCTGAGAACCTGTCAAGTAATTCATCCTTAAAGATACATATATGACCATGATTTTTCATTGCATAGTCTATATAGTAGAGGATAGCACTTTTAACTCGTTCATAACCATCATAAGGCAATCTTAAATTGTATGAAAATTTATCTGCATATGTGAAATCCAATTTAGGTATACTGCAAATGCTATAAGGGTTTTCCTTAACCATTTTTATACTATCATCTTTAAATGTTTCATATATCTTTAAAGCTACATGGCTCTCTAATCCGTTAGCCTGAACGAACATAGCCACTTCTTCAAATTTCTTATGTTCTGCAATTTTTTCGTGTATTTTGATTGCTCTTTTCTCAGTAATACCTTGTATGCCTAATAGGCATTTATAATCTTTGGCAATAAGGGTAATTGCGTCAAATCCTAAAGTATCAACTATTCTTTCTGCGGTCTTCATTCCAAGCCCTTTAACACGTTTCTTAATAAATTCAGCTATACCTTTCTTCGCTTGTGGTAAAACTGATTTAGGTACTTCATTCAAATGTATTGAGTATCCATGAGTTTCGCTAAGTTTGAATGAACCAATACCCTTAAAAATATCTCCTTTTATCAAGGAAGGAAAAGTGCCTTTTATGCTTATCTCAGGAGCTATATCACCAGAATAGGTATGCTTTTTAATTATTGCAGTGATTATAGAAAATCTATCATCATCATTTCTGAAATTAATTTTTTTAACTTCAAACTCGACTTCAAAGGGTATGTCAACTTTATATTGCACCCATAACTCCTCCTATCTTTAGTAAGTAACTTATTTTGTTGTTTATTCTACTACATGAACCCCATTCTCATTAGTTACAATAATTGGAGTTTTAGCGTCAGCGTCAACCACAATATACTCTGTATTATCAATGACAGAGGGGTAAATTATTAAGCTAATTATCTCTTTTTCTTCTTCTTTATTACTATCTACAAAAATATCCATGAATAAAACACCACGGTCATTTTTAATCTTAGCAGGTATGCTTTTCTTTCTAAGGTTGTACCCATCAGGTTTAACAAAATTTCTCACACTATCAATGTTAATATCATCTGTTTTAGTTTTTACTCTCTTCTTTGAAATATCCTCAAATCTTTCAGACCCTACAGCAACCTTTGTCTTATCTTCTGTCACTATATCAACTTTAACAACTTCTGTCTTATCCTTTAAATTATATTCAAGGTTTAATTCTATTTGTAATGACTTCATACTTCCACCAAAATTAGGTTTATATTTAGTAAAAAGTATAAAGCCTCTTTTCTCTGAATTTAATATTTTATCAGGGCGATACATTCTTCCAACAGAATTATTACCCATTAAGTTAAGTTCCAACATAAATATCCCTCTTTTCTTGTTATTTTTATACTTCAACTTTGCTTATTTACTTAACAATAATGTACCATATAGCATGAATGTTGTCAATTAAAATTTACTACTTTCAGTTAGACAGTTACTCGAACATAGTAAAACACTTTAGGCATTACTATAATAACAGCAAGCCAATATAATAACAGTATAAAAGGCTAAAACCGATTAGGTAAATTTTGAAGGCGGTGACTTATTAATGTCAGAAGATAAAAAAATATATAAGGTACTAATAATTGATGACGCTTTTTTTATTAGGAACTTGATAAAAAGAGCAATTATGACAAAGCCAGAAGACGACAAGTTAGGCTATAAGTTTGACGTAATAGGTGAAGCGATTAATGGTAAGGAAGGTATTATCCAATACTTTAACAATAAACCTGACATAATTACACTTGATATAAACATGCCAGATATAAACGGAATAGAAGTTGCAAAACAAATTATCTCAAAAGACCCTAATGCAAAGATAATAGCTATTTCAGGTAACTTAGACGAGAGTATTACTCAGGAGATTTTAAAGGCAGGAGCATTAGAGTACATACAAAAGCCTTTCCAGAACGCTTATTTATGGGACAAACTTGATAAAGTAGTAGATATAATCGAAGGTAGGTCAACTAAAGAAGAACCTATTGAGGTAATTGAAATAGTTGAAGAGCCAGAGAAAATTATTGAAATAATTACAGAGATTAAAGAACCTATTAAACCTAAGAAAAAAGATTTCTCAATACCTTCTCCTTTGGATATATTTCCTAAAGAAGAAGTAGTTGAAACTACTAAGCCTGTAGGTGAAGTGGTTGAACCAACTAAAACTATAGAAGAAGAAAAGACTCCTATATTAGATACAGGGGCTTCAAACAATGATACACAACCACAAGAAGGTAATTCATTAATATTAGCTGTCGGTGACGATGAAGATGACGATTTGCTTTTTACACCAAAGAAAAAAGCTGAACCAATTGTTAAGAGTGATGTAGTTGAAGCGAAGAGAGAGCCTGAAAAAACTTCTCCTGTAGTTGTAGAGCCTGTTGAAAAGGAAGTAAAAGACGAACCTCGCCAAAATAAAAAACCTGGATATAGGAAGTTTCCTACTACTAAAGTGGAAGAGCCTGTTAAAGAACCAGTAAAAGAGGTTGATGAAGAAGCAAAATTCAAATTCAGCTCAGAAATGGAGTTTGATATTGAAAAGGAGCTTCCTATAAAAAATCCGCAAACCTTGGGTTCTGAGGATGAAGAGCTTCCTATAATTCTACCAGAAGATGAAGCAACAGAGCATACTACAACATTAGCTAACGAAAATGTTACAGATAAATATGATGAAGGTACAATTGAAATCGAAATTGGTAATCAAGTTGTACAAGAAACCACACCTGTAGACGACAATGTTACACAAGTTGTCAACAATCAAACAGATATAGTCGAGATTGCTAAACAAAATGAAAATGAAGAAGCAATTTTTATCATTGATGGTAACAGTGGTTCAGATATAGAAATTAACATTAACCCACAATCACAACCTGCGGAAGAGGATACTGACACTCTAATTATAATTGAGGGTACTTCCGAGAACCGAGAAACTACTAATGCACATAACGAATTCACTCCCGTACATGAAGAAATAATCACTAAGCAGGAAGAAGTTATAACTATAAGAGAAGAAGTAGCACCTATTCGTGAAGAGATAATATCTACACATAAAGAAGAGGCTACCCCTGTGCAAAGCCAATCTACTGTAATTAATGAGCCAACATCATTAAACAAGGGTACGACACCTGATAGTGAATTAAATGTTGATACTCATAAATATAATACAGAGAATAACAAAGTTAGTAGTTTAAATGTTGAAAAAGAAAGTTCTTCTACTAAAATAGCTCCTCCAAGAAGTAAAGTTTTGAAGGAAATATATAGCGAGAAAATGCTCAACGAGTACAAGGTGGAATTTGACGATGATGAAGAGCCAAATACATCTATACAAGTTGAAAAGAAGAAGGATGGATTGTTTTCATCAATAAAGAAACTATTCAATAAAAAGTAAAAGTAATCAAAATTTAAAATGGAAAATTTGAAGGGAGAACCAAACAAATGATGAATGAAACTGTAATAAAAAAATATGAGGAAGCTCAAAAAAATGGAACGGTATTGACAGGGATTGTAAGACTTGTACAACACCACGCTTTACTTGATACTGACATATTAATGTTAGACTTAGAAGGAACTAAAGCTATTATAACAAGAGATGATATTGATGTAAGACCAGTGACTACTTCATTAGTAAACTTTGTTGGTAAGAGAATAAAGTTTATGGTAGTAGAAATAGATAGAGAAGCAGAAGTTTTAATCTGTTCAAGAAAAGCTGTTAAGGAACTTGAAAGAGAAGCTATGATTAAGAGATTAGAAGCAGGAGAAATCGTTAATGCTAAGATCGCTAAATTATTAAACTTCGGTGCTTATGTTGACATAGAAGGCGTAACTGCTTTAATCAGAAACCAAGACTTTGCTGAGGACTACACTACAATGGCAGAGATTAAGCAAGTTGCAGACATTATAGAAGTTAAATTAAGAAAAATATCTGCAAACGGAAGAATATTTGTTGAAGCTACAACAAAGTTCTCTCAACCAACTGTAATGAACTTAGAAATATTTGAGCCAAACCAAGTAGTATTCGGTGTTGTAAGAAACGTTAAACCTTGGGGAGCATATGTTTGTATTGCTCCAAATATAGACGCTCTATGCCCTGTACCTGGAACTGTTGACCTTGAAGAAGGAATGAATGTAACATTCAGAATTACTCAGGTTAAAAAAGAAGAAGGCAGAGTAAGAGGAAAGATTATAAAGATATTGACTGAATAGTACCATTTTATAAGACAGGAGGGGGACACGCTGTTGAACTCTTGTCTTGTGGTATATTTAACTGTTAATTCTTGAAAGGAGCAATTAAACATGTATATGAAAAATATTGAAAATTGGCAGGTAATTTCCGCAGATTTAAAGCAAACCTTCCAAAACAAATTTACTAATAATGTAGATAATAAATCAGTAATAAAAATGAAAAATGATGGTGACATCACTGATAGAGATTTAGAGATCTCCAAATTTCTGTTTAAGTTTAGATTTGCTACTCTTGCTCAGATACATAAGTTCTTAGGACAAGGTTCTTCTGCTAACAGCTTAAAGTCAAGGCTTGAAAAACTTGTACAATATAGAATATTGAATAAATTTATGCTTGGCGAAGAAGAGGAAGACCATCTATATCCAGACGCTTTCGCTGTTTACTGCTTAGACTTAGGTGGAAAATATTTACTAACACATTACTCAAACGAAGATACATCAGATTGGTATGTAATTACTAATATGAAAGCTTCTGAAATTATATCTAAGGATATACTTGCTACAGAATTTTATTTAAGAATAAAAGAAACCTGTTCGGATAAGTTAGTTTACTTTAATCTGAACCCAGAGCTTAGAGTTGCAAGAAAGAACGTAGTGCCTTCTTTTGAAATGTGTCTAAAGATAAACGGTCAAAATAGATACTTTATCGGAGAAATAACAAGACAGTATGATTTCCCATTAAATTTCAGACAAAAAGCTGAAAAGATAGAAAATCTACTAATAACTAATGCTTGGAAGAAGTATTACTATGATAGTGATTCAGAACCAATTCTTTTCATATTTGCAGAAAATGATATGGTAGCTAAAGAAAGTGGTAAGGTTCTATCAGAAACAACTTCAATACAAAACTTTAGAATTTCTACAGATGAAAGAATTCAAAAGGTTCTATTTGAAACTGGTGCTTTCTTAAAGTACATGCCAGAGTTACAAGCACTAAAGGAAATAAAGGCTGTAACATTTAAACCAGAACAATAAAAATAGGAGTGAATTATCACTCCTTTTTTTTATGCTCTTATTAAAATATATTGTAGAATATCCCCATTATAATTCCAACAGACCCAAGTAATGCAGTTGTAACAGCAATTACAATAAGTTCTTTAAGTACGTGAGACCTTTGCTGTGGATTTGTAGCGTTTTGTGCTAATCTTAGAAAGTTAATAACAAAAGCAAGTATACTTGTTGCTAATCCGAACCCAATAAATCCTACTAATTGTACTTTATATTCATTAAATAAGTCTGTCCAAGCCTTACTAAATCCTTGGTTTAGTTGTATACGTGAATCTGCATATACAGGGTGAATAGTCATTATAAATAGTTCAGTCACTATAAGAGCAAACAGCAATATTTTTATTGACTTACTGTAGTGTTTCATAAATTTTCTCCTTTCAGTCTTTTGTCTATTTTTTATTTTATTTAGATATAGCTATTTTCAACACTTTAGCCCATAGGAACGAAGTGTTACTAACTTGTTTCCTAACAAGTTGTTATTGACTATTGTCAATGTATTATATAATATATACATAGGTAATATTAAAAACAGGTAATACAAAAGAGTATTTTATTTTAGGAGGTTGATTTTATGTTTAACATAATGAAATTATTAAAATGTTTTATTGATAATGGAGAAAGAGATGTTATATCTCACGGAAAACTATTTGTAATTGAGAGCGGAACTGATGGTTCAGGAAAAGCAACTCAAACACAAATGTTATATGAGGCATTAGTGGCAGAAGGGCATAAAGTAATAAAGATTACTTTCCCTGATTATGAAAGTGACAGCTCTGCGTTAGTAAAGATGTATTTGAAAGGTGACTTTGGTAGCAATCCAGATGACGTAAATCCATATATAGCTTCTGAGTTCTATGCTGTAGATAGATATGCTTCCTTTAAAACTTATTGGGAAAAGTATTACAATGAAGGGTATATAATATTAGCAGATAGATATACTACTTCCAATATGGTTCACCAGGGAGTAAAGATGAAAGGGAGAGCTAAGAATAAGTATTTAAATTGGTTGTATGACCTTGAATACGTGAAAAATAAAATTCCTGTACCAACTGCTGTATTGTTATTAAACCTGCCACCAGAGGTAAGCCAAAAGCTTATGGCTGAAAGACTAAATAAATTCACAGGAGATAAGGAAAAGGATATTCACGAAAGTAATGTTGAATATCTGAAAAAGTGTTATGATAATGCTTTAGGAATTGCAAAAAAATATAAATGGACAAACATATCTTGTGCAGAAAACGGAGACATTAAGGATAAGGAAGTTATTCATAATGATGTTTTAATGCAGGTAAAAAAATTCTTACAACAATAATAAGATTATAAAAGCAAGGGTAGTCAGACATGACTACCTTTTATTTTGGTAATAATAATTGACAATCTTGCGTATATACTATATAATGAAAGTATAATAAACAAAATATATAATTCATATTCTTTTGTTGATAAGCGTTTTTGATATGAACTGATCTGGACGTTAATATATAAGATAAACACCAAAAGATTATCGGGAGGAGAGATAACTATGGCTACTACTGGTACTAAAAAAAGAGAACCAAAAAGAGTAAATGACAAAATTAATAGTTTGGACGAGTTAAAAGGGAAGGGTTATGTAATTCTTTCAGATGATGATATAGTTGTTCCTAATAGAATTGCAGAAGTTCTCGAAGAAAAAGGACTTACGCCACCTGATTTAGTGAAAATGACAGGTATATCAAGACAAAGTATAAATGCTGTAATGAAGGGTAAAATGAAACCTGGCGTAGACTTTGTTTTGAAGGTAGCATATGTGCTTGATAAGCATGTTGAAGAGCTGTTTTTCCTGACAGAAAGTGCATGGGTAACAACAGCGAAAAGTTCAGAGGAATCAACTCTCTATGTAGATGTGGTTGACCTCAGAATTGTAGATGGGAAAACAAAGAAAGAAATAATCTCTAAAGATGGAATTGAATATCACGACACTAAAACAGATACTCCGATAACTGCTGAGGTATATGATAAATTGCTGTCAGAATACGTTGACGACAATCTTTATATAACTGTATCAGAATTAGAGGACGAACTGGAAGACCAGTCTGACTTAGACGAGAATGGCAAGAAAAAGTCATTGTCTGAGCGTGAATTAGAGGCTTCTGCGAAAAAGAAGCTAACATCAACATTTAATGAGAGATATGTTAAGAGATATAGAAAATTAGCGAAAAGAATTAACCCACTCGTAAATCCGTCCAAGAAAAAATAATATAATAATTAAAATAGAGGCTGTATTTACTGATACAGTCTTTTATTTTTACCGAGGAGGAGTTTCTATGAAAGAAACCAATAAGAGATACATAGGTGAATTATTAATAAATAGAATGAATTCGTTAGGATTATCAGTAGAAGTGTTGTCTGATAAATCTTTTGTAGATAAGGAACTATTAATAAATATACTTAACAACCGTGTTAGTTTTGATGAAATAGCTTATTGGGATATAGACTTTATATCTCAATGTTTATACTGCTCTCCTGAATTTTTTATAAATGAAGAGGAAAGAAAGAGAGATGTTATATATTCAACAGGTCAAAATAACCATAAAGTAGCAACTGTTATGGGTAAACTACAGCAGTTTACAAATGATTTTGAATTTATTCAATCATTAGCTATAGAACATTCAGTTAAAAGTATATAAAGTTTAGAACACAACATCAGAGAGGTAAACATTTGTTACCTCTCTTTTATTTTGCTCCTTTTTATCACAATCATGCCAACTGTATATAATACAACATCAAAATTATTTTTGTTGTCTGAAATACAAATGACAAAATCGAAGGGAGCAATATTAATGAACTATAAAACTCATAGGATAGGCGGTTTGTGTGCGGGTTTCATCGCTACAAATATACTTTTCTCTGGCACTTATACAGGTGCTAAATTAGTATTAGGCTCTGCTTTTCTTGCAGGTTCTTACATAGGAAGTATTATTCCAGACATAGACCACCCAAACAGTTTCATCGGAAAGCGATTTAAGATAGTATCCTATGGCGTTAATAAAGTGTGTGGTCATAGAGGATTTATACATAGTCCTTTATTTTTACTTATATATACACTCTTAGTAATGTTCCTTAGTGTGTATTTTACTGGATTTGCACAAATACTTTACTATCAATTTGCTATGGGGTCATCCTTGGGCTTCTTTAGTCACTTACTATTAGACAGCTTAACGGTTAGTGGGATACCACTTCTATCTCCATTAAGTAAAAAGACTTTCAGAATAGCTAAGTTTAGAACTAACAAAAGTGAAGGAATTGTTTCATTTCTTTGCATACTAATTACAATTGGTATAACAGTTTTGTGTTCTTTGTAGCAATTTAGTACGACAGTTGTTGTCTTGTTGGCAATAGCTGTTTTATTTTTGCTCTAAAATGATAATATTTTATATTTTGTATCACTTTTGTACTTTTATTAATCAGTTTTTAGCAAAACATTTAAATCATTTGGTATATCTCTTTATTCCTTAATTAAATTAGTCATCTAAATCAAGTTTTTTAAAGTATATAGGATTATGATTCGGGAGTAGTTGTGAATATTCTGATAAATCGGCTAATAAACTTATTCCTTTCATTAGTCTTGACTTACATACTTTTTCACCTTATAATGTAACTATCATTGACCACAGTCAACGTGCTTAAATAATACAAGCCAACTGTCAAAGATATAATAGATAATAATGATTTAAAATAAAGCAGGTAATATAAATATATTTTTAGCAAAGGAGGAATTTATTATGTTAGAGTACAATGTAAAGTCAAAATGGCTTTATGAAAATACACAGGTAAAGAAAGATAAACTAAATGTTCTTAAAAATAATGATAAACTCAGTAATCTATCTAACAATGCTTTAGAAATCCTTTATAATAGAGGGTTTGATACAGTTGATAAGATTGAAAATTTCCTTTACACAGGATTAGAAGAAACACATGACCCACGACTTCTAAAGGACGCTGTGTTAGCTGTAGAAATTATCATTTATCATATCAAAGCAGGTAGTCACTTTGTAGTGTACAGTGATTATGACAGTGATGGAGCTTGCTCTGCGGGTATTGGCGTTAGAGGATTAAGACGAGCAGGAGCTAACGCTGATTATTATACCAATAATAGATTTATTGAAGGTTACGGTATTACACCTAAAGGTGTTGATAATCTTGTAGAAAAATTCCCTGATGTAAAAGTCATAATTACTACAGATAATGGTATAGTTGGATTTGCAGGTATAAAGAGAGCAAAAGAGCTTGGAATAGTTGTTATAGTAACAGACCACCATGACGCTGATAGTGAAGGTAAATTGCCTGACGCAGACGCTATTGTAAATCCAAAGAGATTAGACTGCGAGTATCCTTTTAAGGGTATATGCGGTGCAGGAGTAATATTTAAATTGATGTTGCTTCTATATTGGGAGTTAGATTTGGATTTAGATTATATCTATGACATGATAGATATACTGGCTGTTGCAACTATAGGTGACGTAGTTCCAATTGTAGATGAAAATAGAGTTTTTGTTAGAGAAGGAATTAAAAAGGTTAAACAAGAAAAGAGAGTTGCTTTTAGGGCTTTGAGAGAGAAACTTTCTGAGAAAAATAAAAAGCCTGATCAAACTGTTGAAATTAACACTGAAACATTTGGGTTCACATATGTCCCAATGATAAACGCTTTAGGTAGAATAGATGGTTCTCCTGATGAAGCAATAGAATTGTTTGTATCAGATGATGAAGAAACAATCTATAAATATGTGCAAAGACTTGATGAAATAAATGAATATAGAAAAGAGCTTACTAAAGAACAACAAGAATTGGCTGAGGTTATTCTTGAAGAAAAAGGACTTAAAGAAGTTATTGTTCTGTATCATCCTACATTCCATGAAGGTATTGTTGGTCTTATAGCAGGTAGATTAAAAGAGAAGTATTGTAGACCTACTATTATACTTTCTGAACATGATGGTATATTGAAGGGTAGTGCAAGAAGTATCCCAGGACTTCACATGAAAAAAGCTTTTGATGAAATAAAGGATAATATTCTTGGTTATGGTGGACATGCAATGGCCGCAGGATTATCCGTAGCAAAAGATAAGCTTAATGATTTTGAAGAGGCTTTAATAGCATTTTCTAAGACAAAATTAACAGAGGACGATTACATCCCTAAAATACAAATAGATACTGTATTAGACGCTAAATCAACAACTATAAACATAATTGATGAATTAGAAATACTTGAACCATTTGGTGAAGGTTTTAGGAAGCCTGTATTTGGAATAAACAACTTCCACACAACAAAACCTCCATTCTATATGGGAGATACTAAGCAACATGTTAAGTTGACTTCGGGTAATGTTTGTATGTTAGCTTGGAACTCTGCTGATAAATATAGAGAGATGGGAGAACCTACTTTTGTGAAAGCTCTTGCTTATCCAAAAATTAATGCTTACAACAATACTGTAACTCTTCAATTTATGGTACAAGGAGAAGAGTTTAGAAAAGGTAAATAACTTTAAGGAGTGGAGAAATCCCTCCTTTTTTCATTTTTCAAACTTCCTTTAATGTTTACTTTACAACTTCTTTAGTCAATTTTAATTTACAACTTTAAATAAAATTTTATCAATTTATTTTTAATATTATTTTTAAATTTCAGTCAAGTTGAAAACCTCGAAAGCGTTGATATATCTTAGGTTTGTAGATTTATTTAAATAAAATATTTATAAAAAATATCGTAAATTTTAATTGACAATCCATCATCCATAGTATATAATTTATTTATGAGTTGACTACAGTCAATGAAAAATATTAAGTAAGAGAGGAGTGGGTTAAAATGGCAAGACCTCCTGTTTCTCCATTAAATATTAATGGAAAACCTATGGATTATTTTGATAACTTAGTAGACATGGTTTCTCCTGTTTTTACAGACCTTGGAGTACATTTAAACTTTCAAGGATATAAAGAAACTATCGACACTTATGGAAATTTAAAAGATGATGACGCTAAATTAGCTTGGAAATTATCAAGAGACCTTAATATGTGGTCAGAGTATTTTGCAGACCTATCTAATATGGTTCAAAAGTTACTTCTTGATAGTGAAACAGATAAGATAGAACAGCTTGCTGTGTCTTCGCTACAGTCAGACCCTAACAAGGTAGCTAATGGAGATAGATTGGCAAATAAAGATATGCGGGTAGTAAATATCCGTAAGAAAAGAAATTCCTTTAAAGCTTTTAATGCTGAATTAGAAGCTAAAGTTAAGTTCTTAGAAAGAGCTTACTACCACTGTAAGCAAACTTGTGATTGGAATTACAGTTCAAAGAACAACAACACGCCTATCTAACTTAATACGATTTTATGTTGATATTGAATTAGAGAGGAGTGTTAGCCATGGAGGGAATTTCAGGAGTTGAAAAGAAAGCCATTCAAAGTAATCGCTTGAAGTTTACTGAGATGGCTAAAGTAATTAATCTATACATCAAAGAAGAGGGGTTTTCCCTTACTTTCTTAGGGTATATCGACACTATACGAGAATATATAAATATGTCTAATACAGACTTTGAAAGATTAGGTGAATTAGCATTGGAGTTAAATCTTTGGTCTGATTATTTTGGACAACTTCAAGGATTTATAGAAATGAGAATGTTAAAGCAGGAAAATAAAATGCTTTATCTCGAAGGTTTCTATGATAAGAAAGCACCTAATGAGGAACTTGAAATGCAGATAAAAGAAGCTAAAAAGCGGTTCGCCCACTTTAAGTTATTTTTGAAGCACATTGGAACTCAACGAAAGATGTTTGAACAAGCTCACAAGCATTGTTTAAGGGCATACACAGAAGCCCTTAGCAATTTACTATATAAATATAATGATTAGAAAAGGAGACTGATAATATGAATATAAGTGCTGATAAATTAAAAGCTATTGAAAATGCTATGGGTGACATTGAAAAGAAATTTGGTAAAGGTTCTGTAATGAAATTAGATGGCGGTAGCACCGAAAAAATGCCTTGTATATCTACAGGTTGCCTTGACCTTGATATTCAACTTGGAATTGGTGGAGTACCAAAGGGAAGAATTATTGAAATATATGGACCTGAAAGTTCAGGAAAAACAACACTTGCTCTACACATAGCAAGTGAAGCACAGAAAAAAGGTGGGGCTGTAGGATATATAGACGCTGAACATGCTCTTGACCCAAGTTATGCACAAAAGATTGGTGTAGATATTAGTAACATAATCATTTCTCAACCAGACACAGGAGAGCAAGGTCTTGAAATAGCAGAAGCTTTAGTTCGTTCTGGTGCTATTGATGTATTAGTAGTGGATTCAGTGGCCGCACTCGTTCCAAGAGCTGAAATTGAAGGTGAAATGGGTGATAGCCATATGGGACTTCAAGCGAGAATGATGTCGCAAGCAATGAGAAAACTTGCAGGAACAATAAACAAAACTGGTTGTGTTGCTATATTCATTAACCAATTAAGAGAAAAAATTGGGGTTATGTTTGGTTCACCTGAAACAACAACAGGAGGAAGAGCATTAAAGTTCTATGCTTCTGTAAGAATGGATATAAGAAGAATTGATTCTATAAAACAAGGAGACCAAATTATAGGTAATAGAACAAGAATTAAAATTACCAAAAATAAGGTAGCTCCTCCATTTAAACAAGCTGAATTTGATATTATGTACAATGAGGGTATTTCAAGGAATGGTAACATTGTAGACGTTGGAGTAAAAGAAGAAATAGTTCAAAAGAGTGGAGCTTGGTTCTCATACGGAGACATAAGATTAGGTCAAGGAAGAGAAAATGCTAAAATCTACTTAAAAGAAAATCCAGACGTAGCATTAGATATAGAAAATCAAATAAGAAAAAAATACAACCTTCCTCTTGCAGAACAATTAAATGCAACTGTAGCTACTGAAACTATAGTAGAGCCAGAGGTTAAAAAAGGAAAAAAATCTTAATATAAGTTAGTGCAAGGCAGGTGGTGGTTTCACCCCTGCTTTTTTATTACAAAAGAAAAGGGGAGATTAATTTGAGTAAACAAATGATTATATATAGTGTAATTTTAGCAGTATCTTTACTAATTATGATTGCTATAATTTACATTCGATATAAAAGAGCAGTAAAAGAATATTTAAATTCAGAAGCAAGCAAAGGAATTAATAGTTCAGAATTGCTAAAAGAGTTACTTAATAACAGTAGTGATGAAGACAAAAAGCAATTAGCTGAAAATCTTTTAAAAAACATATCTATAACCGATATGCCTCATGCTCCTGGGAAAACTACTGCATTTATAAATCCAATATTATTAGATGGTACTAATAATATTCAATTTAAGCTTGGTGGAAGTCTTAAAGACATGTTTCCATATGAAGACCGTGTTTATATAGCACAGCTAAATGAATATGGCAAATATACAGTGACTTGGTTAAAAGATAATAATGAAGATACCCAGTATTATGACATAGATAGTGTAATTAATTACATTGAGTGTGGTGCGTGGATAAAAGAAGGAGGAGAATAGTTTATGAGTAAAAAGAAGACAGTTGATAATATCGAACTTAAAGATGTGAGTATAAATAAGATACAAGAATTTACCGACTTTAGACATGTTGAAATAAATGGACTTAATCTAAAGGCTGATAAATGTGTTCTTTATGATAATTGTGGAATAGGTATCTATTTCAAAGGGGAGCGACTTGCTTTCATAGAATGTAAGAATTTCGAGGTTATTAACTTTGGTGAATTTCATACAACAATAAGATATAATTCTCACAAAGGTCAATTCTCTTGTTCATATATATACCTAAGATATAAGGAAATTGGAGAAGATGAAGACAGTGAAGAAGAAAAAGAAAATAATTTTATCAAAGAAGTGCTAAATATAGGTGATAAAGTTATTCGTAACTATAACGAAGAACATTCTCCGACAAATCATCCAGAGAAAAAGTATTCAGATAGTTACCTCATAACAAATGCCTATTGGGGAAAGAAAAACCTCATTCTTGAACATCTTGACGATGTTAGGCATGACTTTGAATGGGAACTTGTAGAAATGATAGACGGTGTAATAGGACGGGTTAAGAAAAATCGAGTAGAAGAATTATGTCTCCTTAAAGATATAGAAACATTGGATACTCTACTTCATAACACAGAAGAATTGATAAAAGCTTTAGGTCATAAAAAAAATAGAAAAGAATAAATACTACAGCAGTACATTTAAAAATGCTAAATATCTTGCAGAGTAATGTACTTATTTAGAAGGAGTGATTATATATGAATTTACATAGCTATTTATATGAAGTTCTTAACAATAAATTATGTATTGAAAATAATCATAAGGATAGATTAAGAATTTACAATCATACAGGCATAGGGAAAGTTGTATATTCTCCTTCTGTTAAAGGTAAATGCGACCCTACTTGGGTTATCCTGCAATGTGATGATGACATAGTTGATTACTATAAATGGTTTTTAAATAAAAGAGGGGTCAAGTTAGACGCTCTTATGTGGGGTTCGCATGTATCAATCATCAGAGGAGAAGCTTACGATAAAATAAATAACAACAATATAGAGAAGTGGAAGTACAACGATGGTCAATATATAGAGTTTAAATATGGTGATCTCGTAACAAACGGAATACATTGGTGGTTAGAAGTTCAATCAGATGAACTTGAACAAATGCGTTTAAATTTAGGTTTGAAACCTCGACCAGATTTCGGATTTCACATTACTATAGGTAAGGTTCATAGATAGGAGAGGAGATATATTCTGCCTCTCTTTTTTTATTGTTAATAATAATCTTCTATATAAGTAATTGATGTATAATGTTATAAGGCAAACATTATAAAAATCTATTTTAAAATCTGCAACAATTAGTTATAATATATGCAAGGAAGGGAGGGATATTATGTCTAATTCCTCGATGGTTCAATTAACCCTGGATAATATGTTAGGAAATAATGATGAACAGACGTATTTTAACAAGAAATTGGAAGAGCTTATAATAAATAACGATAATCAGGCTGTTATAGATATAAGTTATGTTTTAAGTGACAATTTTGTTTTTATAAATATAGCAGAAAAATTTCTGTATATAGAGAAAATTAAAAGCAATAAGAGCTACTATGAAAGATACTATGATTATTGGTGTTTTGTTTTGGAATTTATACCTACCAATTTCCATAAAGGAATGACAGAAGCACTTTTAAAACAGAACAGAACGCTATCATTAATAGACGCAAATAGAACTAAGAAAAGATGGATTAACACTGCTCTTAAAACTATTAAAGATGGTTCAGATAAATTAGTTAATAAGAGATATATCCAATGTAAAGAGGATTACTTCATAAAGAGAGGTAAAATACAACAAGAATATGGTGTAGACCACCCTGATAAATTTATTGAGCATGAAAAACAATGGTTTGAACAATGGATTGATAAGGACAATTTGCTCATTGAATACCCATATTTGCCAGAGCTTACGGATAAAAAAATAAGAAGAGCTTTTGAAATAGACCTGCATAATTGTATAACAACAATTATCATGGAAGAATATAATTATAACATTGATAGTATTCAAACTAAAAGACCAGAAGAATTACTTACGAGTGGAATATTTAGCTTATCTGCACGAAGTAAAATGGATTTTACTGCCGAAGAGGTGGATGGTAACAACATATTGGTTTCAAAGTTAGACCGTAATAACATATACGAAGGTGGAGTTAGCAACGCTGTTTTAAGTTTTAATCCGCAAAACATACAAATCACCGATGAAGACTTGCTAAATAATGGATTTCTTGATTTTATAATAAGCAACACTATTTCACCTGACGCTCTACGCAAGATGAATAATAATGCTACTATAAAAAGAAAATTATATAGCAATTTAACATTAGACCAATATGATATAAAGATATTAGAGCTGATCCTTAATAGAGTAGAAGCTCCTACGGTAAGAATATATCATAAAGAGTTCTTGAAATACTTAGGATTAAGTAGAAGTTCTTATAATTATAAACTTGTAGAGGGTAAACTAAGAAAATTTCCTGGGTATGTATATTCAGGGGAGTTTGCTAATAGCGGTACTACTACTATGAACTTTATCAGTTCAGTTAATACCTTTGAAGATGAATTTAGTGAAACATATTCAGATATTACGGTAGGGCAGAATTTGTACATCAGTATTACAAAAGGACGGGTAATGCAACTATATACCAGGGAATTAAACAAGTTAAAACTCCTTCTTGCTCAGACATTAGCATATGTGTTTGTTATGGAGAGAAACAAATATACAAACATTGGCGAAGATGTTGGTACTAAAGACTACACTTACTCTATTGATTTTATAAAGCAATATATCTATCTTGACAAGAAAAATAAAATCAAAAAAAATATGGATATACTTGAAGAAGGTATCAAAGAGCTTTATGATAATAAGTTTATTATAAAAAGTTACGAGAGAGGGAAAGATTACTTTAAGATAATGTATTTCCCTGACACAGAAGATAAGAAGAATATACTTAATGCTACCTCGACATATTTGCCTGAATATATAAAACAGTAGAAGCCCTAAAAAGGGGCTTCTCTTATTTTATCAAAAAGTGCTAAACGTAACGCAGAGTAATTGCGTTTTAATTTCGATATAAAATAGTAAATAGTTTTGTTTGTAATAATTTACTATAAAAAGTGCTAAATGTATTGCAGAGTAATGTTATTGTAATCTATTTCTACGCTATACAAATATACTCTTAATAGCATATTGAAATGAAAATCATGTTTTTATTTCAATAAAAGTGCTAACTGGATTGCAGAGTAACTAACATTTAAAGAAAATATCCTTACGTCTATTAAAATAAACTCCTTATAGCTACTGAAACCACATTTTTCCTATATAAAAATCAAAAATTGCTAAATGTATTGCAGAGTAATTGAAAATACTGAGGTTGATAACCTAAATATTGTAATTTACATCAAAATAATTGCCCCTTATTCTTTTTTTTAAAACTTTTTTTATTGGTTTTAATATAAATTCGTCTTAAAAAAATTGAAAATTGCTAACTGCATTGCAGAGTAACCATATTAGATACCCTAACAGACCGACAATACAACTCTTTACATGCAATTTTTTAAGTGTTATTTTGTCGAAAATATTTTTTTAATCTGTTGAAAAGCTCATGGTAGTAGGGTTAAAGGTAAAAGTGCTAAATGTATTGCAGAGTAATTTAAGCATTGAAATATCTAACTTAGGTCAAAAGTGCTAAACATATTGCAGAGTAACGCTATATTTACAATACTTTTTTAGACACTTATAATTAGGATTGTTAGATTAATTTGTCGATATTTTTTTGAAGGGGGTGAAATCGTTATGGGCAGTTTTGAGTTTGGTAATTTGAAAGAGGATAGTAGAATATCTAAAGAGCTTCTGAGTAATGTAATTTCGGGAGCGACACAAAAAACAATTCCAACTGATAGAGTTACCGTTGTATATAGTTGTGATAATTGCCCATATAAAGGTTTACCTAAAGACAAATTTGAAAGTAATTGTAATGAATTTTGTATATTCAGAGAGGCTGTGGAGGAAGTTAGAATTCCTGAGATCGGGTATACAAATAAGAGAATGACAAATTCAATAGGTGAAGAAGTTAGTATTTCTATGCCTTATGTTATTTATACTGGTATAAATAAAGCACTACCTAAAATAGCAATTAAGGTTCTTTTGTTATACCATTTTTGCAACAGAAATCAATTCAATATAGTAAAGCGTGTATCTTTAACTGATGTAGCCAAGGAGTTAGATATATCTGTTGCTTCTGTAAAAAGAAGCAATGAGTTATTACAAAGCCTTAATTTTATTCATGCCATAGAAGTTTGGCACAATACTTATGATATAGCGATTACTGGAATAGATAAACTTCATTTTAAGAAGGAAGAGGATGGTAAGGGGTATCTTACTATGTCTAAAGAGAATTTGAAAAAGTTAGTAGAAATTAAAAATGTTAATGAATTGAGAGCTGAAATACAGAAAATACTAAATGCAGATTATTACGCTTCTCAAAAGAAGGTTATAGCTGAAATGAAGATAGATACTGTGAAGAAGGTATTACCATTTTATTTATCAAGAGGCAGAAAGGCAGTAGAGGACATCCTAAGAAGTGAAAATACGATGTTTAATGTTGTTAATATAGATTACAAGAGGAATATAGTTGAAATGGATATTTCTAAATATGAGAGAAGAGACCAATTAAGGTCTAACTTAGAGCAATCAATATATACAGAGTTAGGTCAATTCATAAAAGACCATAATATTTGCATAGTTTCAGAAACAGAAACTACTCTTAACCCAGACGAACCAGTTGGTGTAGAATATTTAATCAATATCATTGAAAGCGGTTCTACAGATAAAGAAAGATATGAAAATAGACTTAAAAATCTTGTTGAGTTAGCAATCGAATATGGTACTCACAACATAAAGAATATGCTCTTATATATCCAGAGGAGATATATTGTTGGTGAAGGTATTGCTATAAGAAACTTAGGTGGTTTCATAAGAATGAAAATGTTAACCCATATAAGTACATTGGGTAGCTGTGTAGGTATAGCTGTATAGCACAAATTCAGAAAATTAAATAGTTTTTTAAAATTGATATTCACCCCACAGGACAAGTACGCCTTTTTATAGTATTTGTCCTATTTGTGTTTCAATTTATAAAATTTAGCACTTTTATATTCAAATAATACACATTCTAATACCCTATGGGGTATATTTTTTTATCCACAATTTGAAATTTTTCGTAAACAATAAAAAATAAATAATAAAGGTTTAGAAAAAAATAGTTAATATCTATATATTATCCATAAAGTATAGATAAAAAATAATAAACCTTCGTTCAAAAAGATTTAAGGTTAAAAAAAAACAGCTAAACATCTACATTATTGATTACCATTTCAAATAATCAAATTCCAAGTGTACGTTCAAGCCATTGGTACTACAGTGTTAAGGAGATGTTGTACCGCTCCTTAATTACTGTACTATAATGTCTATTCTTAACTTTTGCTTTTAATTCCTATTCTTAATCTCTGGGAGTAATGAATGGAAAGTAAGATAACCGCTCTCGTTCCTCCCCCCCTCTACGTATAGAGTTAAATATATTTCTTATATAATTATAAGTCTAAATTTGACCAATTAAAATATAGAGCCATAAATAATATTATTACAGTATATTCTTGATATTAACCCAATATGTTAAATAATTAATAAACTTATACGATAATAATTACAGGGATATAATACCATCACACTTATAGTTCAAGGCTAATTTATCACTAATTTTAAATTTATTGACTTTAGTCATCGCATTAACAAACATATTGCATATATAGTTCGTGCTATTTTTAATTTATATGTTATAATAAAGTTATAGTGACAACCTTATAAACAGGTTGATTTTCAGACAATTTATCGCAAATGTTGTAAATTATTATTGACGACAATCTGTAAATATGATATAATGTATACAAGAAAACAATATTAATAATAAATAGTTTACAAGAGGTCTATAATATAACAATATGTAAATCTAATAAAACAAAGGGATTGCATAATCAATGATTTTTTATTATTGAAGGATTTGCAATAGCTTAAATGGAGGCGAGTGATATGAAAATTAAAAAGGTAGTAGCGACTTTAACAGTTGCAACAGTGTTATTCAGCTCTCAACTTGCACATCTGTGGGCAAGTCCGAGTAGTGTAGGAACAATTAACAATGGCAATAAACAGTATGCACCAATCAGTACAATCGTTACACAAATGGGTGGACAAGTTCAGTTCAATGAAGCTGATAAAACTACCACTTATACTATTAACGGTAAGAAAGTTATTATTGATGACAAATTGAGTTTTGCACAGATCGATGGGACATATGTTCCATATGAGACAAAGACTATAGGGGATTGGACAATTCCAGTATTTAGAACACCAGTTTCTAATGGCGGGAATACGTATGTGCCTGTAGATTTCTTAGTTTCTAAGGTAGGATTAAAATTGGACGTGAAAGATAATCAAGTAGCGTTTGAAGCAGTAGGAGATAACAATAGTACCTCTACAGTTGCTACGGTAAATGTACCAAGCACAGGCGGTTCTCAGTCTTCTTCTAATAGCGGGTCTACTAAATCTACTGGTGTAGTAGAAAGTAACAGACCTGTAAGTAATCCAACAAAACCTTCATCTGGTGGGAATTCAAATTCTGGTGGTACTACAACGCCAAGTAGTGGAAGCGGAAGCGGAACTACACAACCAACAAAATCACCTACTTATACAGGTAGCGATGTGAAACAAAAGCTTTATGGCTTAGGTTTTGTTGATAAAAACGGTGGATTGACTTTGAACCCATATGGTGCGAATGGCGGAGCTAATTACTCACAATTGGGGTTCACTGTAGGTTCAGGTAATAGGGATATGTCTCTTCTAATTTATCAAAGTAGTCCAGAAATAGACCAAAAGATTAAAACAGCTTTGAATTGGATACTTCCAACAAAGGGTGGTACTCTTTACGGTATAATAGACAATGCAGGACTACAAAGCCAAACTGTAGAATTAGATGGTAGAACAGTAACTATTAGAGTTACAAGTTATGGTGTTGCTTTGGACTTCGGACCAGTTAAGTAACATTAAGTAAATTAGGATTAAGGCTCAGACTACATAGTTTGAGCTTTATAAATTAAAGGAGGATGATAATTATGAAAAGAAATAGAAAAATTATTGTAGGTATTGTATGTATGTTGGCTCTTGCTATTGTTGGAACTATTGGGTTAAAGATAAATATGAACGCTTCGTCAAATGTAGGATGGGTTCAAACTTCAAATGGTTCTTGGAATTATGTAAAAAATGATGGTTCTAAAACTACTGGATGGTATAACGACAATGGAACATGGTATTACTTTTATTCAGACGGTTCAATGGCTATAGGTTGGTTACAATCTGGTAGTAATTGGTATTATATGTTAAAAGATGGCTCAATGGCAGTTAACACAAAAGTAGATGGATACTATTTAAATACAAGTGGTGCGTATTCTACAGACGTTCCTTCCGTTATTTACAACGGTAGCGATATAAAACAAAAGCTTTATGGCTTAGGTTTTGTTGATAAAAATGGTGGATTGACTTTAAACCCATATGGTGCAAAAGGTGGGTCTAATTACTCACAATTAGGGTTCACTGTAGGCTCAGGTGATAGAGACATGTCTCTTCTAATCTACCAAAGTAGTTCAGAAATAGATAAGAAGATAAGGTCTTCTTTAAATTGGATACTTCCAACAAAGGGAGATTATCTATACAATGTTATAGATACAAAAGACCTAACTTCACAAACGTTGGAATTAGATGGTAGAACTATAACTATTAGAGTTACAAGTTATGGTGTTGCTTTGGATTTTGGACCAATTAAGTAAAGTAGTAGAGTTCAAGGAATTAAGAGTTTAGGCTCTTAAACTCCTTGGGCTTTTTCTTTTTTGCTTAAATTTATTCTTTTATATTTCTCAATTATTTTAACAGAGACAAGTTAGAATTCCCCCGCTTCAAGTATTGCTAAGGGGAGATGTAAGGCTTTTTATATACATGTCGAAATTTGAGTATAATATAAAAATTAAAAAAGAAAGGGGTAATTGTATGTTACGATTTTAATTAAAAGGTTATAGTTTAAATGTTGAAGTTTTAAGGGTTCAAGTGAATTAAAAAGGCTTTAAAAATATCAAAAAGGTAAATTAAAATTAAAGAGGAGGAATTAAAATGTCAAGAGGAAAAAGAAAAATGTTAGTAGGTATAGCTACTATTATATTTGTAGTTGCATTTAATTTTGGCTATTTTTTTGCGGGTAGTCCTGTAGGGGTAACTTATCAGGCACAAGTGCAAAATATGGGATGGCAAGCTTGGAAGAGTAATGGTGATGGTGCAGGAACGGAAGGCAAGTCTTTGAGAGTTGAGGGTGTTAAAATGAAACTCACAAATGCTCCTTCAAATACAAGTATTGAGTATCAGGTATATGTACAAAATAAAGGTTGGCAACCAGTAGTATCTAATGGTCAAGTTGCAGGTATTACAGATAAATCTTTGAGGATAGAAGCAATTAAATTAACTTTGAAAAATATGCCAGGGTACAAAGTTCAATATCAGGTATATGTACAGAATGTAGGATGGCAAAACTGGGTATCTGATGGTCAAGTTGCAGGTACTACAGGTAAATCTTTGAGGATAGAAGGATTGAAGGTTAAGATTACTCCAAAGACACCTACAATACCTACGATCCCGACAAAAGGATATACAGGTGCTTATGTTAAACAAAATCTTTATAGTTTAGGTTTCGTTGATAAAAACGGTGGATTAACTTTAAATCCATATGGTGCGAAAGGTGGGTCTAATTACTCACAATTGGGGTTCACTGTAGGTTCGGGTAATAGAGATATGTCGCTCCTCATTTACCAAAGTAGTCCAGAAATAGACCAAAAGATAAAAGTTATCTTAAATTGGATACTTCCAACAAAAGGTTTGTATTTATACAATGTATTGGATACACCAACGCTTAAATCTAAGACATTAGAGTTGGATGGTAGAACTGTAATTATTAGAGTTACAAGTTATGGTGTTGCATTAGACTTTAGTAAAATTAAGTAAGGAAATAAAGTTCAAGGTTTAAGAGTTCAAACTCTTAAACCTTGAACTTTTCTTTTGTAAAAATATTTATTATTTTCAATATAACTTTACATTACTTGAACCATATAGAACATTTAAACTATATGATTAATTTATAAAATAAAGTAAAATTATTAAGAGTTAAGGTTTGTATAGCTATGAAGCATTAATACTGAATACCAGTTATTAAATAA